>JAEEGK010005351.1_pt1 | contig 31058 bp, 24 predicted proteins | sample 8958771 | NCBI WGS metagenome assembly JAEEGK01 (sample SAMN16246547, study PRJNA631951) | gut metagenome | biome: gut microbiome; feature: rumen; material: SC-attached | host: Bos | place: Iran: Karaj | collected 2018-10
AATAAGAGATATTTGTGGTACAAATTCATTAAAAATAATAACAGAAAGAATATTAAATAAAGATAAAAAATATAATGAAAATGTATCAAAAGTTTCCACATTACAAAATAAAATTGAAATATTAGAATTTGATAATGCTGAATTAGAAAAAGAATTAATAACATTAAAAAATTATGTTATTATAAAAGAAACAGATAATAATAAAACAATATCAACAATACCAACATCAATAATAGAAGAAGAAGAAAATAAATTAATAGAAAAAGAAGGAGAATTAATAATTAAATTAAATAATTTACAAGAAAAACAAGAAAATATAAATTTAATATATCAAAAAATATTAGAAAATATAGAATATTTATATGAATCAACAATAACATCAACAATTGAAATAGAAGATAAAAATAAAAATATTCCAATAACAACACAAGATTTAAATACAACAAATTCTGCATTTGTTCCAAATGAAAGTAAATTAACAGAAGAAAATAAAATTGAAGAAGAAAAAAAAGAAGAAGAATATAAAGAAAAAAATTTAACAGAAGAAAATAAAAAAATAGAAGAAGAAATGAATTCAATATATGAAAAATATATTGAATTTTTAAATATTAATGAAATCAGATTTGATAAGTTATTTTTACTTAAAGGCAAACAAGAATTTATTAATTTTATGGAAATTGAAGGAAAAAAAAATCCAAATGAATATGATTTTAGAATAAAAAAAAAAAGTCCTACTAGAATTTTAAAAAGAAAAGAATCAAGAAGAGCAACAAGAAAAGGACCTAATACTGTTAAAAATAAAAATACTGGTTTTGATGAAGAAGTTGAATTTGATAATGAAGAAAATGAAGATAATGAAAAAATTATTCCCCAGAATAGATTTAGAAAAGTTAATGAGGGACTCAGTGATGATATTTTTCAAAGATTTTTACAAGAGGAAGAGAAAAAAACTAAAGATTTTATTTTTCAAATTGATAAAAAGAAATTTTAAAAAAACATTTTTTTTTAAAATATAATAAAAAATATTATTTTTTTGATTTTTATTTTATTGTTATCATAATTTTTTTTTTCAGTTTTTAATTTTTGTTTGAATTATTAAAAATAGAATAATTAATTTAAATATATTAATAGAGGTTAACGTAGTAGAAAAATTATATTTAATAATTTTTTATTTATATGACAAATATACCTCTTAAACCCCCGATAAAAACAAAAGATAATTTAGTTAAAATAAATTTATTTTGAAATGAAATTTTTTATTTTAGTATATAAATGTTTAAAATATTAAAATAGTGACAATTGTAACTAATTTTAAAGAAAAAGAATGATACCTTTAAAAATAATTAATAAAAAAAAATATATAATGAGTAATGTTGTTTCTTGGATAAAATTTATATATCCAATGTATAATCCAGTGATAAGAAGATTTTATTATTTATTATTAAATCATTCAAAATATAAAATAGGAATAATAATGTTATCTATATTTTTATTTATTATTATAATATTATATCTTGTTAATCACAAAAATAATACACAAAAGAAATTTAAACAAAATTATGATAATGATAATAAAAAAAAAAATAAATTATGTTTATTAACTAAATTAAATACTATAATAAATGAATTTATTCCAATTGATTTTGATTCTTATAAAAGTTATTATAGTAATATATTAGGAAATGATTTTCAATCAATATATCCAAAAATTTTTAGTTCAATTAAAAAAAATTTCAAGAATATGAAAAATAAAAAAAGTAAAAATAAAGTTTCTTTTGATGAAAATGATATTAGTTTTGAGATATAATGTGTTTAATTTGTTAAATTTAATATAAATATAAAAAAATTCTTTTATTTTTTTTTTAAAAAAACTTATTATAAATCTTTTTTATTTTTTTTCATTCATTTTAATTGAAAAAAAATCTTCATCATCATTAATTCTTTGACAACTAGGAATAATATATTTTTGTAAATTCTTATACTTAATATCTTTTAAATCTGAGTTATTTTCTTCATTTCTTCCTTTATTTTCACTATTTGAATTTTCAAAATAGTTATCTTTATTAGGAGTTTGTATTATTTCACTTATATCTTGAATTAATATTTTTTTACTTTCAATTTCTTGATGTGGATATAAATAATTCCAATTATTTTTCATTGCATTATTCATTCTATCTATTAATTTTTGTTTAACGTTCTTTTCAAAGTTTGAATTGTTATTATTTTGATTATTATATGGATTATTATAATTATTATTATTTTTACTATTTCCAGAACCGAAATTTAAATATTTTCTTTGTTTTAATTCACTTTGAGTCTTTGCTTTATTTCCTTGAAAAACACTGAAATTTGAATATATTTTTATATTTGAATAATTTTCAAATGGTAAAACTTTTTGTGTTTTTGCAGAAGAATTGTAATTTGTTTTTTTTAGAGATGAAATAGAAGAAAGAAAACTCATTTTAGAATTTTTTGGAGTTTTTTGAATTATATTTAATATTGTTTTTTCTGTTAAAGTTTTTGAAATTTTTAAAGGATTATGAGATTTGATTTTAGCATTATTAATTAATTTAATTGAACTATGAGATGATTTTAATTTTTTTTCATTATTTTTATTTGAATTATTTTTATTTATATTACAAAAAGATGCTGATTTATTATGATATTTTGTTTCAACTTTTATTGTAGATGCACTTTTATTTGAATTTTTATATGGAAAATTATTAATTATATTTTTATTAAGTTTATTATTTGTTAATGATTTTCTTTTTCCTTCTAAAGTTTTGTTGTTATTTGTTGGTGTTATAAAGTAATTATCATATTTCATTTGATCAAAACATAAAATAATTGGTTTTTGTTGACTATATTTATTTTTTCTTTTTTCATTATTTATTAAATTATAATTTAATGAATTATTTTGATTTACTTTTAAAGTTGAATTATTATAATTATTAAATACTGATGGTGATGATATTTTTGAATTATGTTTTAAACAATCCATACTTGCGGTTCTAGATTTTATTATTTTTCTTTTATCCTTTTCAGTATTTAAATTATTATTATTTTTAGTATTTGTACTAAAAGGACTGTTTATATAATTATTAAATAATGATATTCCATGATAAAAATTAGTATTTGTATTATTTTTTTTTTCTTCTTTTTTTGATTTATCTCTTTTTTCTCTACTATTATTTTTATTTTTATTAGATAATAATGTTTTATTCTTTTTTTCTTCTAATTTTTTTTTATTTACATTTAAAAATGCCATTCCTTTTTTTTGTTGATTTATTTTATTTGGAATTTTTTTATTATTTTTTTCTTTTTGAACACTATTTTTATTTTTTTTTTTACCTTTCTCAACATTCATTTGATTATAAATTTTATTTAAATTTTTTCTAATATGACTATTATTATCTTTTACTTTAATAGAGGAAGTTAATTCACTATTAGTATAATAATTACAAACTGTAGAAGGAGTTTTAATTAATTCATCATTATTTTTCTTTTTAATATGATCTTCTATTTCAATTGAATCTAAAGATGATTCACAATCTTCATATCTATTATTTATTCTTTTATTATATTCGTATTCTAATCTAGAAAAAGAATTTGAATTTGATAATATTAATTCATTTTCATCTATAATCATTTGAGTAAAATTTAAATAATCCATTTCAATACTTCTTGATAATAATTCTTTTTCTTCATATTTATTCTTCTTTTTTTCTGACATTGACTTATATTTTTTTTCATTTTTTACTTTTATATTTTTTTTTGATTGAGCAAAAGTTTCTAAAGTTATTGGTTTTTGATTATTTTGTTGTAAAGCTTGTTTTAACTTATTTTTTTTATATATTATATTTTTAAAAGTGTTTTTTGTTCCTCTCATTTATTTTAAATTTAAAAAATATATTTTTGAAATTAGATTTATTAATCAATTAATATTAAAAAATTAAATTAAATAAAAAATATTAAATTTATTATCAAATATTTTCTTTGATATTTATTATTATAATAAAAATAAATTTGTAAAATTTAAAGAAAAAAATTTATTATAAATATTGTTTTAAAAATAATATGGGGTGTGCATGTATTACAATTGATGATTGTCCTCGTAATGTAAATAAATATAAAACAAAAAATTTTAATAATCATAATTTTCTTTCTTCAAATATTTCAAATTTAAAAAAAGAAAAGTTAGTTACTTGTATAATTAATAAAGATAATAAAAAATTTAATGAAAAAATAAATTCCATGAATAAAATAAAAGATTTAAAAACAAATATAATTAAAAATTATTATAAAACAGATAATAAAAATATTAAATTATATTATAAAGGTAAATTAATTCAAGATAATAAAAAAATAAATGAAATTATAACAGAAAATGAAAATGAATTGAATAATTCAAATGTTTTAAATTTATCAATGATTTCTTTTTCAATTTCAGAAATATCAGTTAAAGATAAAGAAGAAAATTCCGAAAAAATAATGAATTTATCTGACTTAAATATTGATTTAAATAAAGGAATTAAAGTTGAAAAAATAAACAATATTAATAAGGAAGTTAATTATTTTGAAAAAGATATAGAGAGATTATCTTCTTTTTATGATACCAAAAATAATATTTTTCAAAAACAATTTTTTATTTGCATTAATTGTCAAATTTTTTTAAGTAAAAATAAAATTGATGAACATATTAATATATTTAAAGATCATGAAATTATTAGTAAAAATGATTTAATTAAATTAAATGATGAAATTAATGATATTAAAAAAGAAATTAATTTAAAATTAATTAATTTGGGTATTAAAAAAGAAAATAAACTAAATGATTTTGATACTAATAATGAAATAGATAATGATTATATAAAATTATCAGAAGTTTTAAAAGATATAAAAAAAAAAATTATAAATTCTGAAAATATTACTTATAGATTTATAGATAATTTAAAAAGGAAACATAAGGAAATAATTAATAAGTATGAATTAAATATTCAAAAATTTATTTCAAGTATTTTAGAATTTAATGAAAAAGTAAATAATATAATTTATGAAATGAATCATGAAAAAACATTTATAAATGAAGAAAACTTTATTTCAACATATAAGAAATTAATAAATTTGAAAAAATTGAAAGAAAAAAATTTAAATAATATTAAACAATTAAAATATGAATTAAAAGGATATAAAAATAATTTGAAAAAAATTAAAAAAAATACAGAAAAATTAAGTCAATTATTTTCAACTCAATATAACAATATAATAAATAATGAATCAAGTAGTGATTTAACAGAAGATTCAATCATTAATTTAAAAAGTACATTTAAAAATAATAATACAAATGATAAAAGCATTAAAATAGATAATATAAATTATAATTCTTTGAATGAAAATCCAAAATTGAATTTAATGACAATATTATCAACTTCAAATAATAAAAAAGATTTAAAAGAATCTATAGAATTTTCTTTAAAAAATAAAAAGTATAATTTAGAAGAAGTTAAAGAAGAAAATAATTTCGAAAAATAAATTAGTGTTTTATACTAATTTAAATAAATTTGTAGATATGATAAAAAAACTAGTTTATAGATATTAGAGTTTAAATTTAAAATCATAAAAATAAATTTTAATTATTAGAAAAAAGGATTTAAATATTAAATCACATAATCGTATTTTTTTTACATTCAAAAAATATATAGAAAAATAAATTCAAATATAATTTATTTAATGGGAAAAAAAATATAAATAAATAAAAATAAAATTATTTTTAATATATTTTAAATTTATTTTATTTTCATCTTGAAATCTAATTTATATTTTTTATAATTATTATATTATTTTATTTAATATAAATAATTTTTTTCAATTAAATGTATTTATTTTTCAAAGATGAAAGCAATTCATTATGTTATATTAACTTTTTTAATTTCAAAGATATCTTCATCATTACTTTTTAAATTAAATGAAGGACAAGAACAATGTTTTCATGACGATTTTTATTCAGACAGTTCAGTAATATTAAAATGGAAAATTTTCACACAATCTAGAGAAAATGTATCGTCAATATTACCAACAATAAATATCCAAGTAACATCAACTGAATCAAAAGAAAAAATATATGAAACAAAATTAATAACAAACAAAAATAAAGCAACATTTACTGTTGTAATAGAAGGACAATATAAAATTTGTATGAATAGGAAAAAATATACTGGAAGTCAAGGACCAAAAGAACAAGTTTATGCTAATTTAAAAATTAATAGTAATAATATGGATGATATTAATTTAGAAGATGTTGTTTCTTATGAAGATCTTGGTAATATGTATAATAAAACAGATGATATTAAATTTTTAACTGAACAAATAATAAATTCTCAAAATAGTCAAATGGATATCGAAAATGAATCTTCTAAAGATACTATTTATTATACTATTTGGTATAAATATATTACTTTAACACAAATTGGTTTAACTTTAATTGTTGGAATTGTTCAATTAGTTAATTTTAGAAGATTTTTAAAAAGTCAACATGTTATTAATTAAGTTTAATTCTAGTGTTATTTTTCTTTTATTTATTTTCATGAGGATTTTTCTTATTTAATATTAGGATTTTATATAATAAAAATAAAATTTAAAATAATTATTTTATTTTATTTTATTTTTTGTTTTTTTTTTTTGAATTTTTTAAATGGAAAATGAAAGAGAAAATTTTTGGAAGGATGTTTTTATTTTATTTGATAAAGAAAATAAAGGAAAAATTCATTTTAAATTAATACATAATTATTTACAATCAGTTGGAATTGTTATTGAAAAAAAAGAAATAAAAAGTGAATTACAAAAAAATGGATATAAAGAAAAAGAAGAATATACTTTTGAAGAAATATATAAAACTTTTAATTCAATTAATACAATTACAAATGAAGAAATATTAAATGCATTTCAAGTTTTTGATAAAAATGGTAAAATAAATAAAGAAGAATTAAAATATATAATGACAAATTTAGGTGATAAAATCTCAGAAGAAGAGGCAGAAAATATTTTAAATAATTTTAAAATAGAAAATGGAGAAATTGATTATATGGAATTTCTAAATAAACATAATATCAAAGAATAATATATTAGATAAAACAATATTTTGAAAGATAAATTATATAAAATCTATATATATAATAATTAATAACTCTACAAATATTAATAATTAATAAAATTATTTTTCCAGAAAAAATTTAAGACTCTTTATTAACTAAATAAACAATAGTTCTCATATTTTTTTCTTGAGAAGGAAAACAACAAATAGAACCACAAAAATAATTATCACTAATTAATAACTGAATTCTTTCACTATTTTCATATAATAATTTACTTAAAACTACTTTTGGTGTCCCTAAACCATCAACACAAAATTCAACAACATTACATTTACTTTTTAATCTTTCACTTACTCTCTCACTTGCATTTTTATTTATATTTGATGAATTAATTCTACATTTTTCTTCTACTTCAAGTAAATAACTTGAACTACATAAATAAACTTTTTCATTCCATAAAATTATATCTCCTGGAGTTAAATTATCAAAATTAATTTTGTTATTTTCATTATTTGTATTTGTTAAATATTTTTGACTTGATTCTTTTGGATTTAATCTTATTTCATTTAATAAATCAAATATTTTTTTTGATAATTGATAATAATCAATTACTATTGAACCTTCACCTTTTGGATTATTTGATAAACTTAATGATTCAAAATAAATATCTGAGTTTCTACTTTGAAGTGATTCCATTAAATTTGTTCTTTTTGAATAATTATTATTTAATGGATTTCCATTTTTAAAATTTGTAAATATTGAATTTTTAATTTTTTGTTTATCATTTGCTAATATTATTTTTTGATCTTTTAAATATTTACTTAATAATTCATCTGAATTTAAATGTTTTAAATTTTCTAATTGATGTTGATTTCTATGATTATTTTGATTTGTATTATTTATTAATTCACCAAAATAAATATAATTTTGTTCAAAACATGGACAACTATTTCCCATTTTTTAATTTTTTATAAATAATAAATTTAAAAATTAAAGTTCTTTTTATTAACGTTTTTATTAATAATAATTTTAAATAATTATATTTATGTTTTTATTCATCTTGAATTAAATTTCCTAATCTTTCTAATTCATATAGAATGAAATTTTTAGGTTCTTCAATATTTGGAATATTAGCATGATCATTAAAAAATTCTTCAATATTTTCTTTATTAAAAAATAACATTTTTTTTATTTGAATATTTTTATTCTCAATATCTAAAAAGAAAAAATTTAAAAGTACAACACTTCTACTAATAATTTGATTACTTTTACTATTCATTAAAGTCATTATAATAATTAATCCATCTAAACTATTAGTAAATAATTGAGTAAATTTTTCATAAGCAGGATTTTTCATAATAATTTCTAATAAAATAACACTTTCTCTTTTCATATAATAATATTTATCATCTTCATCTGAATTATTAGAAGTAATAACAGGTTTTAAAGTATTTATTATTATTTCAACTATTTCATTTGCTTTTTCTGACATGAAATTTTCTACAAAAGTTGATTCAACTTTTTTACTTTGATAAATATAAAATAATATATTCCATACTTCTTTTAAAATAAGGAAATTCTGACTTTTAGTAAAGGAATATAATTCTTTTAAATATTCAATATTTAAAATTATTGAAATATAATCTTTATCTTTTATTAATTTTCTTATCATTTTACCAATTGTAACAATTATAAAATTATCTCTTAATTGATATAAGTTACTCATTAATAGTTTTAATATTTTTTTAACGTTTTTTAAAATATAATTATGAATTGTTTCGTTATCATGTAAACTTTTTTGTAAAACTCTAAAAATTAAATATATCAAATCAACTTCCTATAAATAAATATATTATTTATTTTTTACTTTTGGTGTATGATGATTTAAATTTGATAATAATTGAATAAATGAATCATCTCTTATTATTTCATTAGCACAAGTAATTTGTGTTTCTGAATCTGTTATTAATTGCTTTACAATATCACAATATTGAGAGCATATATTTTCTTTTTTTTCTTCTTTTTTTTTTTCTTCTTTTTTCTTTTCTTCTTCTTTCTTTTCTTCTTCTTTCTTTTCTTCCTCTTTTTTTTCTTCTTTTTTTTTTTCTTCTTCTTTCTTTTCTTCCTCTTTTTTTTCTTCTTTTTTTTTTTTCTTCTTCTTTTTTTTCTTCCTCTTTTTTTTCTTCTTCTTTTATTTCTTCTTCTTTTTTTTTTTCTTCATTCTTTTCTTCTTCTTTCTTTTCTTCTTCATCTTTGAATTCTTTAAATTCATTTACACAGTATGGATAATTTTTTTGTTTTTGACTTGGAACATGCTTTAACATCACTAATTTAAGCTATATTTAAATATTAATATACATGAAAGAAATGTTCTTAATATTTGTTCTATTGTTTTATTTTTTGTTCCATAATATGTTTCATTTAATATTACTAATTCTTCTTCATTTTTTGTTTCCATTTTTTAATATAAATAAAAAATATTATATATTTTTTAAATTTAAAGAAAAAAATATTTTATATGACTTATATTTTAAAGTTTTTGATTAACAATTATATTTTAGTTATAATTACATAATATGTTTTTAAATTTATTTCTATTAACCCTATTTATAATAATATATTATTTTTTCTATTTTAATCTTTTTATTTAATTTATCTATGATAATTAAAGGGATTTATAGGAATATATAAAAGGAAAAAAAATAAAATTAGTTTTGTTTTTGAATATCTTGATTATTATTTTTTTGTTGAATATTTTGTCCATTATTATTATTATTAACTTTTTTAATATCTTTTTGTCTTGCCAATTCATTAAACATATTTTTTAAATTTCCTGTTTTACCTTCATAAACATTTTTATTTTTCTGTTTGTTTCCATCATAAAAATTTTGCATTAAATCATTAGAACTATTTAAAACATCTTTAAAACCATACAATAAATTATTTGATTCATTATTAATATTTCCAAATAGTTTTGGATTAAAATTATTTTGAATTTGTTTATTTTGGTCTATTATTTGAGGAGGAATATATAAATTTTTCATATTGAAATATTGATTAAACTGATTCAATGGTAGATTAATCATTTGTGAATTATTATTATCAGAAAAATTAGAATTTATTTTAAAGTCATTTAATATTTGATTATTATTTAATGAATCATGGATTGAAGAAAAAAAATTATTTGAATTACAATTTAAAGATGAATAATCTAATAAAATATTTGGATTGAATGATTGAAATAAATTATTTGATAATGAATTAGAATTATTATTATTTATTGAATTTAAATCTTTTGGTAAATCAAAAGTATTCAATGGATTAAAAGTATTTTTTAAATTTAAGTGATTATTATTATTTGATGGTGAAATTGAAAAAGGTGATTTTTGAAAAGGATTTTTTATATCATTTGTTAATAAATCATTAATATGATTAAATGGATTTGATAATAGAAATGTTGTATTATTTTGTGAATTATTATCATTTGAATTTGAAATATTTTCACCAATTATGTCTTTCATTTGATTAATAAATTTTTCTATTTTTTCATTTGTAATATTTACTGGATTATTAATTATATTAATTGTCTTTTTTAATATTTCATTTTCTTCAATTATTGAATTATATAACTTTAAGTAAGCATCTCTATTATATTTGAAATGATTTTTACATTCATTCATATTTGAATTAAATTGTTGAAATTGATTTTTATTGTAAATCATCAAATATAAAGTCATTTTATTCATTATTTCTTCGGTTTCAATTTCATTTTTAATCATTGATTCATTTATTTCCTCTAATCTTTTAATCAGTGAATTAATGAAAAATTGGCTTATTGAATTTATTATTTTTTCATTATTATTATTATTTATTTTATAAATTAAATTATTTACACCTTCAATTAATATTTCTTTAATTATACAATCTTTACATAAATTATTTATTTTAATATTATTATATAATTTTTGAAGATTTTCAATATATTTATCAATTTTACATTTGAAAATTTCTTCTTTTAAAAATAAAAAAAATTCATTATTGTTTTTTATCAAATTAATTTTTTTTTCACATTGAATACAATTTGTAATATTTATATTATTATTTTCAATATTGATATTTAAATTATTACCTTTATTTTTAATATTGATTTCTTGATTTGATGAGATTTCATTTTCATTTCTTATTCTTTTATTATTAAGATATTCATTTTGATTATTTTGTGTTTTTTCTGTATTATGTTTTTCAATTATTTCTTTTTTTATTTCTGAATTATCTTGAATATCTTTTTTTTTCATTTTCTTATTTTAAATATATATAATAATTGATTTTAAATAAATTAAAATAAGATGATTTGTTATCAGAATATTAACATTATAAAAAATAAAAATTTTAATTTATAATCAAATTATAATAAATAAAAAAATAAAAATAAAAAACATAAAAATTTATTATCTTTAAAAATTAAAAAAAAAAAATAATTTTAAATATATAAAAAAAGTAATTCCAAATGAAAATCAATTGTAAATATAAAAATAAAAAAAAACACAAATTAAAAACAATTAATTAACTTATAATATAATATAATCAATTTCAACTACAATATTTAATTCACTTTTTAAAGAAAGATATAATTTCAAATATCAAAAAAGATGAAAACAAATATTTTATTATTCATAAATAATAATAAATTATTATATCAATAAAAGAAAATAAAAAAATAAAAAAAAACTAATAAAGAATTATAGAATTATTATCCATTTAAAAAAAATAATAATAAAAAAAGAAAAAATGAAAAAGTCACAAAAAACTTCATCAAAAAAAGAAACAGAAAAAGAAGAAGAAACAGAAAAAGAAATAAGTTTAGTAGACAAATGGTATGAAATTATGAAAATAATAGAAAATAAAACAGGAATACATGGAGGAATAGTAATAAGTGGATTAATAATAGCATTAATAATAGTATATTTCAATATTTTTGACGCAGATGCCTTAATAACAAATTTAGTGGGAACAATTTATCCTGCTTTTTGGACAATGAAATCAATAGAAACAAATAGTAATGATGATAAACATTGGTTAACTTATTGGATTTGTTTTGCTTTTTTTAATATAATTGAAACTTTTTCAGGTTTTATTTTAAGATTTATTCCATTTTATTTTTTTCTTAAAATTATTTTTCTTATTTGGTTATTTAGTCATGGTTCATTTTATGTTTATCAATTATTAGTTGTTAGGATTTTTAAATCTTTTGAAAATGATATTGATAAAGCTACTAATAGTGTTAAAAATTATACTAATGAATTTGTTAAAAATGATAATTTTGATGGATATCAAAATTTTAAAAAAGGATTAGATGGATATTTTAGAAAAAGAAGTGAGTCTTCTAGTCAAAAATTAAATAAAACTGTTAATGAAATTGATTTAAAAAAAGAATTAAAAAATTTAAATAAAATTGAACATAATTTCACTTCTCATAGAAGTAATAAAAAAAGTTCTTCTAGTTTAAAGAAAGGAAATTTTGATCATGAGTTTGAGAAATTAAAAAAAGATTAGTTTTTTTTATTATTATATAATAAATTGTTAAAATATGAATTTAAAATATGAATTAATAATTAATAAAAAACAATATTTTTAAAAAATTTAATTGAAAAAATTCAAAATGGATAATAATCATATAAAATTGAATCCAAGTAAATCAAATAAATTAGTTTTATTAAATAATAATAATTTGCGTAAAGAATTTGTAAATATATAATAATTATTAATAGGAGTTAAAAGGAAAAATTATTAATAAACCACTTTCAAGTAAAAGTAGACAATTAAAATCATATTCTAATTCTATAAATAGACTCAATTATTATACTGAAAAGGGAAATAAAAATAGGATAATTAAATTTCGTAAAATACAATTAGATTTACATACACAAAATATTTTAAAAACAAATTCAAATATTATAAAATATCCTAATATATATAATAATAAAGGAAAAAATAATTATGAACAATATAATAAAAGTGATGGCTCAATGATTTTAGATAAATCACACAAAAATATAATAAATTCAGAAATTAAAGTTTCTAGTGATGAACAAAATAATTTAAATTTAAGAGTAAATGTTAATAATTATAATCTTCAATGTTATGTTGGAGAAAATAAAATAGATAAATTTTTACAAAATATGAAATTAAAAAATTCAGAACAAATGAATGAAAAAATAAATAGAATAAATTTAAGGAATAAAATATTAAGACCATATTCTTCTAATAATCAACCATCACAATTGACAAATATAAATAAATCAGAAGATAAAAGAGATTTATCTCTCATAAATGATTCATTAATTCAAAATAATAATTTATTTGAAATACAAACACCATTTAGAAATTTATTTTTTGGTCAAATATTAAGAGATGCTAAAAGAAGGAAGACTTCATCTTTTTTTCAAAGTGATTTTAATTTGAGTAATAGTCAAAAATCAAGTTTTCGAAAATCTAATTTTAGAAGAAAATCAAAAATTAAAAAAAGTAATGGTTCAAAAAAAATAATATATAAAGTAAATGAAAAACGTAGAAAAAGTATAATAAAAAGAGGTTCTATGTCACATATTAAAAAAATGAACTCTTTACCTTCAAGTCAATTTAAATTAACAGAAATAAATTCATCTGAAAAAGAAAAATCTTATAAAAATAATAATAGTCCAGAACAAAGTGATTTAAAAAGTAATGAAAGAAGAAGATCGAATCCAGAAAATAGAAATTCTATTAGTTCTTTAATTTTAAACGAAAGTAAATTAAATAAAAAAAAAAATTGTTTTAAAAGAAAATTTGGTTCTTTTTATGAGAAAATTAAAATAAAAAAAGTAAAAACTAATGATAATGAATATTTAAATTTGGTTGATGATATTAAATTTAAAAATAATAAAATTGATGAGAAAGTAAATGATGAAGTTGGTCCTGTACAAAAAAAATTTTTAAAAAAACAACTTTCTAATGTTCATTCAAAAATTCTTGAAATTCAACAAAATAAAAATAATATATATAAAAAAAGTTTTTATAATAAAATTAAGGAATTTTATATTGATCTTAATAAAAAAGGAAAACTCATATTGAATCAAGAATATAATTCTTTTGAAGGAAAAGATAACACTTTAAACAATATTTTTAAAAGCTTTTTTTTCCAAATTAATATGATTGAATTAGATAAATTTTTACGTATTGTATATAAATTAATTTATTCTCCAAAAACTAAAAGAAGAATTTTAAGAAGTTTTTATACAGTTGCTTTTAGATTTTTAATGGATAAATATTTAAATCCAAGAAAAGGAATGTTGACTTTAATTTTTCGTTTTGGAATTGAAAGAAAAACATCTATTACAAAACCAACAAGAAAATTGAATAATATTAAAAGTAATAAAATAAACATACCAATTACAAATTATAATAAGAATATTTCAAAAAGAAACGTTATATTTAATTATCAAACATATAATAAAATAGATTATAATACAACAAATAATATTAATTTTAATACAAGATATAATAACTCAACAAATAATACTTATTATAATACAAGATATAATAACACAACAAATAATACTTATTATAATACAAGATATAATAACACAACAAATAATACTTATTATAATACAAGTAATAATTCAAATAATAATTCAAATACTAATTCAAATAATAATTCATATTACAACACAAGTAATAATACAAATAATAATTCATATTATAATATTAATAATAATTCAAATAATAATAATATTAATAGAAATTATAGTAAGTTAGTAAACAATTTTAATAATAATTATAATTTAAAAGACTCAAATTTCACAAATTTAGTAAAAAAAATAAATAATAATCTATTTCTTGAAAAAAAAGCATTATTAGAAAAAAATAATTTAATAAAACTAGGAGAATTATTAGAAAAATCAAAACAACATCTACAAAACAAATTCTATATAAATGAATTTATATTAAATGATACAATATTTGATATATTAAGAACCAATATAATAATTCCAAAACATAAAAAATACTTAAAATTTTTTATAAAAGAAAAAACAAAAAAACCATCAGTTATGAGAAATTCAATAAAAAAAGGATTTAATAATATTTTCTCAACAAAAAATATTTTGTTAGATCAAATGTTAAAGGAACATCCAGAAAGGAAAAGAAAAAGGAAAAAAACAATAAAGAAAAAATTTAGAAATGATATTCAAATATCAAATAATTTATTTTCAACATCAAATCAAGAAGTAACAAAAATAAAAACAGAATTATTAAGAGCATTAAAATTAAAAGGAATAGAAAATAATTTATATAAAGTAATATTTTATCATATTCAAGAAGATAATTTTGTTTTAGTAAAAAAAGTAATAAATGATAATTATGGATTTATAAACATGAATTATAAAGATGAAAAAGGAAATACATTTTTAAATATAGCAGTAAAATATAATTGTAAAAAAGAAATTATTCAATTTTTACTTATTAATGGTTGTAATCCAAATATTGGAAATGTAAATAATATTATTTTTTTATTTTTTATAGGATGAAGGTAATTGTCCTTTACATTATGCTTTATCATATAAAAATTTTCAAATTGCAAATTTATTATTATATTATGGTGCTGATGAGTCTATAGTAAATAAAAAAGGAATTCTTCCTTGGAGTAGTATTAATGTTAAATTAGATCCTGAAGTTGAAAATAATGAGAAAGAAAAATAAATTTTTGAAAAGGAATTTATTTATTATTTTTTTTCTATTTTAAGATTATTTTTCTTTTATTTATTTTGTTATCAATATTATTTGGTTATAAATATAATTAATTAATATAAATTTGATCATTTTGTATTCTTTTATTTAATTAAAAAATTTTTATAATTAAAATTATTGTAATAAGAGAATTTACATCAATTAAAAGAAAAATAATATTTATTTTTATATAATTAATTAAATAAAGAAAAACCATTATTATAACTCAACTCAATATCGTTTTTCTTTTTGTCATTATTTTCAGTATTTTTATATTGACCTATATAGTTTTTTCCTATTTCATTGAATATACAACTACCAATTAATTCATTATTTTGTTTATTATTATTATTATTTAATGGAAAACATCCATCTTTATTATAATTATTATTATCATCATGTTCATAATTAATAAATATTTTATTATAATTATCAATATGATTTATACTTTCTTTATTATCATTTTTTTTTTATTTGTATTTATTTCATCCAAATTATCATTTAATGAAATTTGATTATTTTCTTTTGGAGTTTGTGTTACAAAATTTTTTTCATTTGTATACATTTTTTTATTTTTATCAATGAAATAGGTTGGTATTGAACTATAATAATAACCATTAATATCATTTTCTTGTATATTTAAATTGGGCATATTAAAATTTAAATTTATATCATCAATTAATTTACTTTCAACTAATTTATTAGAAAAACATGGGAAATCTTCATTTTTTTGATTTAAAAATGAAGGTTTTAAACTTTCATTTATTATTTTTTTTTTAATAAATTCACCTTCAAAATCAAGTGTTTCAATAACATTTACTCCTTTATTATAAAAAACAATTCTAAATTTTTTTTTCATTTCATTTGAAAAAAGAGCATAAGATGAATCATTAAAAGGTATAAATGATTTTTCAGTAAAATTAAAATCTTCATGTATTAATGTAGATTGTGTTAATTCATTTTTCTTATAATTATATTCAAAAACGTAATTATCTTTTTCATCATTTAAATGATTACCTCCAATAAAAATAAATGAATTATTATCTGATTTTGATACTGCAAAAAATTTCTGAGTAAAAATAAGATTTTCTGGTATTTCTGGAATTATTTTTTCCCATTTTGCTTTTTCTCCTAAATTAGATTTATACATTAGAAAATTTTTTCCTATATTAGACATTGCATATAATATTTGATTATTAATTAAAATTAAAGCTGGTTCGATTAAAATATCTTCAATAAAAGCATATTGAATAAATTTTTGAGAATTAATATCAAAATAATATACACTTTTAATATCTTTACCACCAATAATAAAAACATATTTTGATGGAATAAAAATTAAAGAATGATGTGTTCTTGGATGAATTTGTGAATATATTTTTCTAATGTTTATAGATTCTAAATCTATTATCCAAAAAGTAGATACTATATCCTTATTTGAATTACCTCCAAATATATAAAGTTTATTTATTCCATTACAATAAGATGAATTTTTTGATACATTATCTATTTCAAATTCTTTTTTATAATATTCTGGAAAATTTACTTTTTGTAAAAGATTTGTTGTTTTATTAAAAATATATAATTTAAAAGGATTATAATCTAATTTTCCAATTAAGTTTATTTTATCTATAATATATGAATCAGTATCATCAGGAATATCTTTTAAACCTACTATTTCTACATTTATTGAAATTGATTTTTCTGAACTTGAAAGATAATCTTTAAGAGATTTTGAATGATCTATTATTATATCTTTAAATCTATAAACAGATTGATTTTTTATTATATCTTTCATTTCTTTTTTATTTGATGCTTCTTTTTTAAGGTCTTCTATTATTTCTGAAAATCTAGTTTCTCTTGTATATTTTCTTTTCAATATTTCTTTATCATTTTGTTTCATGTTTATTTCAATCTCTGTAAATTGTTTTATTGAACTAGAATTGTTTGTTGAATTTGTTTCTTGATTTGTTTTTTTTTGTTTATCTTGAATTGATTGACATAAACCCATTAATTATTGTTTATAAAAAAAATAAATAAAAATATATGTTTTTTTTAATCATTTTTCCAATTGATAAATTCAAGAAATAAAAAATATATAATTTAATCTATAATTTTTATTAAATGAAGTTTAATTAATAAAAAAATTAAATGAACATTGTTAAATTCTCATATTTTAATATCTGTATTATAAAAATAAATAATTTTGTTTAAAATATTTTTTTCATTGATTCAATTTTTGTTAATAAAAAAATTAAATCTATTTATTTAATTATAATGATATTATTTATAAAATTTTTGACTTAATATTTCAAATTTAATAATTATATTGAATAATTTCTATTTATACTTTAATTTGAATTTAAAAAATTAAATAATTTTAAATTAAAATACTTAATATTATTTATTTTGATATTGCTCAAAAGCTTCTTGAATTTCATTCTCAATATTATGTAATTTCCTATCATCAATTTTATAATTCTTTTGTCTAATTGATTCCTTTGGTTTAATACAAAATAAAACAAAAAGAAAAATAAAAAATAATGAACATCCAATTAAAATATTTAATAAAATAAAACAATAAACCAAAAAATAATGAATATAATCTTTATAACGAGAATTTTTCTTTATTTTTAATAATAAATATATCCCAATTATAATTGCAATTAAATAAAGAAGAATTAACATTACTATTAAAATTCCAAAAGTATAAGAAATTATTGAAATTTTTTGATCTTCTGAAATTAATAAATCTAATTCACTATTAATTTGTCTCCTTTTCTTAAAACATAAAATTATATTCCATATTAAATAAATTAATAAAGACAATATTATTGATAACAATAATGCAGTAAAAAAACCAAATGTGTAAACAATAACAAAAAAATATAGTAAATTATAATGTTCAAATTCTTTTAATAAATATGTTTCTTTTTCAAATAATAATTTAATTCCTAAAATAAGAGAAATTATTGATATTAAAATAAAAAATATATTATAACAAGATTGAGTATTTCTTGATATTTCAGGGATAGAATCAATAGAAGTTGCAGTTATACTCTTAGGAACGTTTGAATTTGAAACATCAAAATCTTCCATTAATTAAAAATTATTCAATTCTAATTAAAAATTGAAATTTAAAATGAAATATAAAATATAAATATTTTTATTTTTATTAAAATTTAAATAAGTAAAATATTTAAATTTATCTTTATTTATTTTTCAACAAATTCAATAAATGAAATATTATATGATTTTCCTTAATTAGTTTTTTAACATGATTTAATTTATTATTTACAATACTTTCTTTATAATTTAAGTTTAAAATTAAGCAAAAACTTTTTAATAAATTAATAAATTATTTATCATTATAAAATTTAATTTAAATCCTCAATTGAATTAATAATCATTTTTATCTTTGTTTTTTCTAGAGAAATTAATAATAAAACATTCTTTTTATTATAATATGTTTTCAAAACTTTTATTATAATTAAATATTATATTAATATATTCAAATTGATTATATTATTCCTATATTTTATTTTTTAAAAAAATACTATAAGTTAATTTAAAAGGATTTTTTGATAATAAAAATCTAAAATACTATAAAAAAATAATAATTTCAATAAAAATAAATATGAAAAATTTATTTTCTTATTGTAATTGTTTCTCAAAAACAAATAATACATATAATACAGAAATAGTAAATACATCACCAATAGAAACAAATGAAACATTAAATTCAAATAAAGAAAAAAAATTTAAAAATCCTTTTTTGGTTCAAAGTTCAACTTCAACTAAATATAACAATCCATCCCCAAGATTTATTGATAATGGGATTATAGGAAATGATAATGAATATATAAGTCAAAAAGTAAGTTTTAAAGGACAATATAAAAAAGTAAATTCTTTAATTTCATTTGCAAATTATCCTCTTCAAATAATTAATGTTGATAAAAATGATAAAAATAAAATAACAGGACCAAAAATTTTATGTACAGGTGATTTATTTTTTAATAAACAAATAATTATAAATACAAATGGAATAATTGATGGGTTAAGACAAAAAAATGATGGTCAATGTTTTTTTGGTATAAAAGATATAAATGATTATAACGGAATTCCATATTGTGATTTTATTATTAATTATCAATTAAGTGGTGAAAAACAACAAAAAGATGAAAAGTTTACTGGAAGAATATTTAATATATTTTATCAAAAAAGAAGTAAAGAATTTTATTTACATGTTATAAATGATTCAATTATATATTATGATATAAATAATTTTGTTTATTTTGAAGATGAAAAAGATTATTATTTAATTATAGGAAATATTTTTGTTACTATTGTAACAAGGAAAAGTGGTAATAAGAAAGAAATTGACATTGAAATTGAAAATGAATTTGGTAATAACGATTATTATAGTTTTCTTCAAGATGAAACACCTATTTCAATTGGTAGAAGTAATTGTAAAATTAATATTCCAAAAGAATCTGTATCAAAAAATCATTCTGAAATTCATTATTCAAATGAATGTCAAAAATTTTATTTTAGAGATCTTGGAAGTACAAATGGTTCAATTCTTTTGATTAAAGAAGATGATAATTTGTTACTTCAAGGAGAAATGGATTTTAGATTAGAAAATGTAGCTTTTAAAATTATGAATCTACCATAATTAATTATTATGAACATATATTATTTTTTTATCTTTTTTATATAAAATATATGTGAAATATCGGAATTTATATATAAATGAAAAATTTGAATGTAACTATAAATTTTTTTAATATAATGAAAATTTAAAAATTGAATATTTTATTATATTTGTATTTTATTGTTTTTAATTTTATTTAAAAACATAAATTTAAAATATTATTATAATGTAAGTATATAAATCAATTAAAAATAACATTTTATTATATTAATAAATCTATTTCTTAAATTTATATTTAATTATTAATTTAAATATATTTATAAAAAAATTAATTAATTATATGTAAAAAATTGAAAAAAATGACATCTGATTATATTAAAGAAATGCATATTGATATTCTTCATTTAAATAAAAATTATTTTCGTCAACAAGAAGAAAATTCAACAGTAGATATAACAAATATAGCAAATTTAAATAATCCTAAATCAAAAAAAAATATATCTCAAAGACATGAAATAATGAAAAAAATATTAGAAAATGATATTTTTGATGATTCAATTGATGAAAATATACAAAAAAAAGTGATAATAACAAAAGATAAGCAAAGAATGGATGCGTATGGACAACCAATAAATAAAAAAAAGAAACAAAGAGTAACATTTATTGATATGATTGATCATCAAAAACCATTAATTTCAGTTACCCCAATTGAATCATATAAAGAATATAATTATTTGAGTAATTATCATGTAAATGAAGATTTATTTAAAGAAAAGAATAAATGTACTTGTTCTTGTAATATAATATAATTAATTAAAAAGAAATATTTGATTTATAAATTAAAAAAATTATTCAAGGAATTACTTAAATATATATTTTATTAAATATTTTATACACTCTATATTATTTTATTTTTTATGTTTAAAAAATTAATTATCATTATGTAATGTCTGATTTGGTAAAAAGAAAAATAATGCTAAAAACATATAAATTAATGAAGAAATCATCAAACCAAATGAAACAATTATAGATAAATTTTCTGGTAAAATTATTTTTTTCCCTTTTTTATTATCTTCATCAATTGTTTCATATTGTGATGAGTAACTTTCGGATTCATTACCTTTATTTTTTATTTCATTATTTACTTTATTAATAGCATATTTAATTAAATTAATATTAAATTTTCCTTCTTGGAAAATAGAATCTGCTTTTTTATTTTTAAAATATTCTAAAAAATTTTGAAACATTTTTATATGAATATATTCTTTCATTTCTTTAGTTAAGAAATTATTATTTTTATTTTCTTCCTCAATTATTAAAATAAATTTTTGAATATTCAAAAAATGAAAATATTTAAAATTTTCATATTTTTCCATAAAATTTTCAATTTCTCTTTTAGCAATTGTTAATTTTGTTGTATTATTTGCTTCTGTATAATATTTAATTATAAATTTATAAGTTCTTTTCATTATTTTTAAAACATTAAATTGAATATCTTGAATTCTACTATTTCTATCATAATTATTCCATGATTCCTTATATGGATATTTTAAAAAAGAATTAAATGCATTTAAAAAAAAAATTTTAAGTTGTTTTTTTTCAAATTCTTTTTTTTCTTTCATTAAATTAATAATTTTATTATAATGTTCAGTAAAAATATTAGGAATTTCAATTTTAAATTCAGAAAAAATTGAAAAAGCATTATTAATATCTTTTAATGCTAAATTATAATCATCTTCAGTAGACTCTTTATTATATAAAAAACATTGAGATCTTCTTAATAAAGCAGAAGTATTATTTTCATCAATTGCTAAAATTTCATTTAAGCAATTTAAAGCACATTTATAATGTCTTAATTCCATAAAAGTAGAAGACAAACATAATAAAATTCTTATTAAAAGTTCATTTAAATTATTTTCACTTTCATCATCATTTATTAATGGAAGTGATGAACATTCAATTATATCTTTATCTAAAATTGGTAATTGACTTTGTAAATATTGATTATAATTTTTTTTATTTTTAAATTCAAGCCATTTCAATAAACTATATGCTTCTATATAATTTTCTAATGCTTCTCTAAATTTCCTTTTTTTATATAATTTATTTCCTTTTTTTTTAATTTCATTAAAATTTATTTTTAAAAAAGAAAAATCCTTTTTTCTTATTAGTGAATTTTTCTCATATAAAAATAAAGTTGCTTTATAATGATGAGGATATGATCTTATTTTTAAAGTATTTTGAAGCATTTCTTTTTTTGTATAATTTCCACAAAATTTAAAAACATAATCATATTTAGTATAAAAAATAATAGGATAATGAAAATTAAATGTATGATCAATTGGATCATCATTTATTTTTGAATTTTTTAATTGTTGATTTATTGTTTTGTTTTCATCTTCACTTATACTTAAATTGGTATCACTATCAATTATTGAATTATATATAGGATTAGATTGAATATAATTTGGATCATCTTCCATAAATTTTTTATTATAATTTTTTGTAGAAAAAACTAAAGTTTCAGAAGTTATTCTTGAGACTTTAGAATTCATTTCTTTTTTTTTTTAATTGCCTGTGTTTTATATTAAAAAAAATATACTAAAAAAAAATCAAAAAATTTAATAAAATAATTAATTCCATTTAAAATAAAAAAAATATAATATTCAATTCAAAAATTTTCTCTTTTCTTTTCTTATAAAAATAAATTATTAAAAACTTTAAATGAGTTATTTTTTATTTCATTTCAAATTGATTTAATTTAGATTTAAAATTTTTTTAAATAATAGAAAAAAAAAAAATATTTTTTTTATATTTATTTTTTATCCTTCTAAATTACTACTTGCTAACTTTGTACATGTATCTTCAATTAAATTAAAAACATTTTCTTCAAATTCTTCTCTTTGTTTTTTTTCTTTTGCAAATTCATTTTTAACTTTCTCCATAATTTCTTCTAAATTATGTACAAAAGTATTTTCAGATTCTTCTCTTTTCTTTTTTTCATTTTCAATTGATTCATGAACTTCACTAAATTGTTGATTCATTTGTTCAACTAATTGTTTAATATTATTGACTCTTTCTTCATTTTCTTCTTCAATTTTTGAATTTAAATTTGGTAATTCTGTATTCATATAATTTTTAATTCCTTCAATTTTAGATTTTATAACATCATTTCCATTTTTTGATTCTTCATTATATTTTGTTATTAATTCTTCTATTTTATTTACCATATTATCAACATAATTTTTTAAAAATTCTCTTTCTTCATTTATTATTCCTTTTATTTTATTTTCAAATTGTTTTAAATCATCTGCATTTTTATTTTGTAGTTTTTCTTTATTTTGTTTATCTTCTTCTATTAATTTTGAAAATTTACCTATTTGTTCTTTTAATATATTATATTTTTGTTCTAAAGATTCTAAATTTGAATTAAAATTTTCTTCTACTTCTAATATTTTATTTTCTATTTTTTCAAATTTTTGGGGATTTTTATTTTCTCCATTTTTTGATATTTGAGATATTTTTTCACTTATTTTAGAAAATCTATCCATTTTACTCATTAATTTAATTTCATTTTTAAAAAAATTTATTATTATTTTTTAAACAATCAATTAAATTTTTTTCATAGAAAAATATAATAGTTTATTTTTAAAATGAAGTAATGTTCGTGATGATTTCAACTAATTTGAATGTAAATAATTTATAATAAATCAAAATTAAAAAAAAAATATTGTTTTAAAAATATTTTTCTTAAATAGTAAATTTAATATTTTAATAAAAGAATAATAATTATATTAAAAATCCTAAACTGATAATTTACAGGATATAATTGGCAAAGTTATATTTAACATTTTTTATAAAAAATTATCATTTCATAAATGATTTATAAATACTAAAAAAATTTTTAATAATATAAACCCAAATAATATAGTTTCAAAAAGAAGTATATTATAAATAAGGTAAATTAATCTTTAATGCTTTTTTATAAACATTAAAAGTGCTTTCATTTACAAAAAAATTATAGTTTAAAATAATACAAAGATTATATTCCATTAGATTTAATTCTTTTAAAGTTACACCTGCAATTTGAGAATAATAGCTATTTCTATATATATTATCTTCATTAGTTTTTATTGCTAATAATATAGTTGCGAATAAAAATTTATGAATATTAAATGGAGATAAATCAATATTTTTTAGACATATTCTATCTAAATATATTAAACTAAATATTAATGAATTTATTTCACAATTTGTATATTTTATAATACGTTTTAAATAATCATTTATTGATAAATCAGGTATTATTTTACTCTCAAATGGTTTAACTAATCCTTTTAAATTTGAATCTTTTTTTTTTTGTTTTTTCTTATTTATTAATTTTTCTAGTATTGATGATATTGAATTTATAATCAAAGATACTTTATTATCTTTGTTAATTATTATTTCTTCACATATTTCATCTTGTGATATTTCTAATTCTGAAGTAGATAATTCGCTGTTGATTGAAAAATCTGATGTATTTTCAGTTTTTACTCCTTTCATTTTATATTTTAATTTTTTGATATTTCTTTGTAAGATATATTTTAATTTTGGAATAACAAAATTTTTTTGAAAGATTTTTCAAAAAAATAAAAAAAAAAAAATATATAATTTTTTGATTAATTTATTTAATTAGATTATATTTTACAAAAATAAATATTTTATCATATATATTTAAAATTTTATTTAATCATTATGCATAAAATAACTTATTTTTTATATTTTTTATTTCAAAAAAAAATGATTAAAAAAAAAGAGTTTAATTTTTAAAACATTTATTTAAATTAAGATTTCAATCATTAAAACCCAAAAATTCAAGAATATAAATTAAAAAAAAGAATTAAAAAAAAGCCGAAAACAATTTAAATTTTATCTTTATGTAACCCAATTTTCAATTTAACAGGTTTAACCAAATTTTCAGGTTTTAAAATAGTATCAATTTCTTCTTTAGTGAGAATTTTTTTTTCAATAACCAAATCATAAATAGTCTTCCCAGTTTTCATAGCTTCCTTAGCAAGTTCAGTAGAATTATCATAACCAATATAAGGATTAAGTGCAGTAACAATACCAATAGAACCTTTAACTTCCTTTTCACAAATTTCCTTATTAGCAATAATTCCATTAATACAACTATTAATTAAAGTATTAATAGCATTAGTTAATAAATCAATACTTTCAAAAACACAATAAACCATAACAGGTTCAAAAACATTTAATTCTAATTGAGCATTTTCACTACCTAACATAACAGTAGTATCATTTCCAATAACACGATAACAAACTTGACCAACAACTTCAGGAATGACTGGATTAACTTTCCCAGGCATAATTGAAGAACCAGGTTGCATTTGAGGAAGAGAAATTTCTTCAAATCCACATCTTGGTCCTGAACTCATTAAACGTAAATCATTACATATTTTAATTAATTTAAGTGATAAATGTCTTAATTCTGAACTATAATTTATTAATGATGATGTATCACTTGTTACAAAAATTAAATCTTTTGATGAATGAATATTCCATCCTGTTTCCTTTTTAAAACATTCTATTATTTTATCTATATAACCAGGTTCACTACATATTCCAGTTCCTATTGCAGTTGCTCCCATATTAATTTCTAAGAAACCTTCTGCTACATTGTTTAAATTTGAAAGTTGTTCTTTTATACTTGTTGCATAACCATGGAAACTTTGACCAAGTGTCATTGGAACACCATCTTGTAATTGTGTTCTACCCATTTTTAATACATCTTTAAATTCTTCTCCTTTTTTAGTTAAAGCATTTATTAAATTATTACATGCTTCATTTAATTGATTATGTTCTAAATAAATTCCAATATGAAATGATGTTGGGAATGCATCATTAGTACTTTGTGATCTATTAACAACGTCATGTGGATCACAATATTTATATTCTCCAGGTTGATGACCCAAGATTTGAAGTGCTCTATTTGCTATTACTTCATTAGCATTCATATTCATTGTTGTACCTGCTCCTCCTTGAATTAAATCTGTTATGAAATCATCATGATATTTACCTTCTTTTATTTCATCACATGCTTGACACACTGCTTTTAATTGATCATCTGTTATTAATCCTAATGAATGATTTGCTTGAGCTGCACATTTTTTTGTTATTGCAAAACCTTTTACGTAGTTTGGATAGTGGTTCATTTGGATTTTTGATATTTTGAAGTTTTCTAATCCTCTTTGGGTTTGGATTCCATATAATGCATTTTTTGGTATTTTATGTGTTCCTAAAAGGTCTGATTCTTCACGATATTCTTCTGTCATTTTTTTTTTTTTTTTATTATGTTTTTTAAGATTTTTTTTTTTTAATATATATTAATTTGTAAAGGCTTATTTGAATGGTGTTTAATTTTTTTTTTTCAATTTATTTTCGATGTTATTACATCTTATTTTTTTTGTATTTTTTTTAGATTAAATATTTTATATAATAATATTATTTAAAATAAATTTTTTAATTATTAAATTTAAAATATGTTACGTTTTAAAATTTTTTTTATTTATAAATTTATTATAAATATGTCTTCAACTATAAATATTTATTCATCATCATTTATTTCTAATAATAAATCAATTGAAATGATACCAAAAAAATTAAATATAAATAAAATTTATTATGTACAAAATCCATTTGCAAATAGTAAAAAAATTAATTTTCATACAAGATTATCATGTGAAATTAATGATAGAAACCAAGAATTATTCAAAAAATATTATTTATCAGGACTGAAAAAGAAAAAAATAAAAAGACAAAGTATTGATTATCAAGTATATAAAGTTGACTATATAAAAAGAAAATATTCAAAATTGAAAAAAATATTATCAAATGAAAATATACAAGTACAAAAATTCAATAATAAACAAGTTATTGAAAAGGAAAATTTGACAATAGATAATGAAAATACAAAAATATTTAAAAAAATATCAGAAACAAATGGATTATTTAGTAGATTAAAAAATATATTTTGTTGTGTTCATAATTTGACATATTGAATGAGTTTTATGATAATTTATATTTTTTTTTATAGATATATTTAAAGAAAAAAATAAAATTATTATTAATTCTCATTGTATTTTTAATTTAAATGTAAAATAGTTATATTAAATTATTTATTAGATTATTAAAATTAAAATACTTTATTAAAAACAATATAATTTTATTTTTATTTTTGATTTTTTTTAATTATTTCTCCATTACTTCTGATTATGAATAAAAATAAATATGAGTATATATTTTCTTAACTTTACCAAATTGTAATTCATTATTTATATTTATTTTTTTATTAATTCATAATTTTTCAAATTTATATTAATTATTTTTTTTCATTTAATTAAATTAAAATGAATGGAAAACAATTACCAAAAAAAAAACAATATAAAACATTATTATCATTTCCAAAATTAGAAAAATATATTCGTGGTTCTTTTAATAAAAAATATTTAATTAATGAATTAGTATATGGAAGTGTAGTTATAAATAATATAATATATAATGAAAAGACACATATAGTAGCATTATTTAAAGATTATTTAATTTCTGATGATTTATCAGAGTTTTTAAAAAGATTTTATACATCAATAGAATCATCTATTAGATTACCAAAATTTTATGAATATTATGAAACTTATAGTAGAATTTATCCTAATTATACTTCATTAGGAGAATCTAAATATATTTATAAGAATATACATAAAAAACAAAAAATGATTGATTTACAACAAAAAATTGAAGAATCTGAAGAAAAAAAGAAAGAAATAAAAAAAAAAAATAAACATAAAAGAAATAAAGAAAAAAATGATATGGTTTTTAGTACAGATATTTATAATTCAATAGTAAATAATAGTGAAGATTTATATAAATTATTTGGTATAAATAAGAATAAAAATTCAGAAAAATCAATAGATGGATTTAATAAATTAATAAAAGAAATAGATAAATGTGAATTAGAAACACCAAATTCAGTATTTCATAGTTTTGGTTTAGAACTCTTTATTTCAAAAGGAAAAAATTCTGTAAATAATAATAAAATTAAAAATATGGCTGGAAAACTTTTTTCTGCATGTACAAAACAAATGAATACAATATCAAAAGAAGAAAATATTTCTGGAAATTATAGAAATTATAAAAGTGTTTTAAGTGATCTTCAATTAATTAATTCAAATTCTATTAATCATAAAAAAACAATTAGTTCTTCAAGTGGTAATAATTCATTAAATAAAAAAAATAATAAAACTCAAATAAAAAAATATTATTATAATAATAATAATCAAAGTTATAATAATATTCTCCCTTATTCTTATAAAAATAGGAAAAAAGGAGAAATTAATGATTTAATTAATAAAATTAAAGTAAATATAAATACAAATAATGTAAGCATAAAAAAAGGTTATGAGACTGATAGAGTGAAAAAAACTAATAATATAAATGTAATAAAAAATAATAATTTTAACCATAATAGAAAACCTAATTGCATATTAAATTCTAAAGGTATAATATTGGCAAATAATAATAATAATATTAATAACATACAATATCCAAATTATAAAAAAAAAAAATTAAATGAAAAAAATTTAAATTTAAATTTAAATGATATTTTTAGTCCTAAAATAACAAAAAAAATTGAAGGATTAAAGAAAGAAAATTATCATTTAAAAACAAATGATTTCAATTTATTAAGAAAATATAATAATAATAATTCTTCTTTATCAAATTCAAAAGTAAAAACAATTATAAATAGTACAAATCATTTAATTACATCTTCAACAATAAATACTTCAAGTCATATTACAAATGCAAAAAAAAAAGTATCATATAAAACTAATAATTATAAAAATTTTTTCAGTACAGAAAAAAAAGATAACAAAATAAATGTAAATATATTAAATGAAAGTAAATCAAAAAGTAATAAAAATAATACAAAAGAATCACCTGGTCAAAAGAAAATAATTCAAGGAATACAAATTAAAAATTTCAGTAAAGCTTTACGCTTATCTGAATCAATTTCTCCTAAATATGGAAGTAATAGAATTGAAATACAAAATAAAAAAAAAATAATAACTCCAGTTCATTTTTCAAAACCAAAAACAGCAAGATCAGTTTTCAAAAAAAAAATTTAATAAAAAAAAGAGAAAAATACTATAATATAATTTTTTTTCAATTTTTTTTTTCACTTTTTATTTAATTTCAAAAAATTAAAAAAATTAAAAAAAAATTAAAAATAAAAATTAAAAAAATTAAAAAAAAATGTTAAAAAGTAAAAAATTTTGGTCATATGAAGTTTGTGATAAATATGTTTTAACAGACGAAATAATAAGTAAATTTAAATCAAAAGGGAAATTTTATGAAGATGGAAATTATTTTTACGAGCAATTAGGTTCGGCTGCACATCCTTCAATAAAAAAAACACATGGCACTGCACCAACAGTTATATCATTTGAAAATATTTTAGTTGATATTAATACACTTAAAATTTTATTTATTTTATTACCAAATTCAAAAATAACTTCTTTAAAATTTTCTGGAAATAGATTTACTTTAACTAATTTAGAATTTTTAATTGATTCTTTATTAAATAAACCAAATGAAATTAATAATTTTAGTTATGAATGGAATAATAAAATTAATATTGATGGTATAGAATATTTTTTAGATGATATTAAAAATGCTGTTGATGAGAAATTAATTGAAGATTTTAAAAAAACACAAGATTTAATTATATCTTTAGTAACTAAAACTAATAAATTAGAAAATTTATGTTTAAGAAGTAATTTATTAGGTGATGATATGGCAATTAAAATATTTGAAGGATTAAAAGATCCAAAATCAAATATTAAACATTTAAATTTATATAAAAATAATTTAACTAATGAATGTATTAAAACATTTAGTGAAATTTTACCTGTTAATAAAGCTTTAGAAGAAATTAATTTTGGTAGAAATAATTTAAGTGATGAATGTTTAAGTTTAATACAAGAAAATTATGGTTTGTTTCCAATGACAGAAGAAGAAGTTGAAGAATATAATAAACTTGCTAAAGAAAGACAAGATATTATAAAAAAAAATGAGAAATTAAAAGCTTCTAAAAAACCTGAATTAGAAGTTCCTTTTTTAGAAGAAATGAAAGAAATTGATGGAGCTTTTTATAAATTTAAAAATAATACTTTAAAAGTTATTAATATTTTCCAAAATAATTTTACCAAAGATTCTTTTGAAGGAGTTCAAAAACTTTTAGATAGTAATCCTGAACTTTGTATGACTATTGATTATAAAATTTATGATGAGGAACAAAGAAATATATTTACTGATTCTACTAAAGGAAATTATTATACAAGAGTTTATTTATTAAAATAAATAAAAATTTCAAATAAAAATAAAAAAAAATTAAAATTTTTTTTAAATTTTTCAAATTAAAACAATTTAAATAATTTTTTAAAAACCTAAAAATTGCATATTATAAAATTCAAAAAAAAAATTAAAAAAAT
>JAEEGK010005353.1_pt1 | contig 31054 bp, 16 predicted proteins | sample 8958771 | NCBI WGS metagenome assembly JAEEGK01 (sample SAMN16246547, study PRJNA631951) | gut metagenome | biome: gut microbiome; feature: rumen; material: SC-attached | host: Bos | place: Iran: Karaj | collected 2018-10
TATACTTTTATCACTTGAACAAGTCATAAAAATATTTTCATTTTTAATAATTATATAATTAATATTCCAATCATGTGCATTTTTAATATTTTGTATTATTTTATAGTTAATATAATCGTATATTTTAATTGTACAATCCCATGAGACTGCAATCATTTTTCCAGAAGGAAAAACTGAAATTGAACTAATAGTATTATTATGATTCAGAATTGTAGTTTTACTTTGAATATAAAATTTTTTTGAATTTTGATTTATCTTTTTGTCTATTAATTTTAAATTAAAATTTTCATTTATATTGATTTTTTCATTATATTTAAAAATTGATTTTATCTCCATTTATTTGTTTTTATTTTTATACTTATATTTATTAATAATTTTATTAGAATTTGATTTTGTATATTTTATATTGATTTATGTATAATTGTTTACAAAAATATAATTTTAAATTTTTGCAAAAAAAATAATTTCCCTATATTCTTTTTTTTCAAATACTTATTATTTTTTTCTTTTTCTCTAAAATCAATTATTAATTATTCTCTTATTTTCAACTTTTCTTCTACAATTGAAATTTGAAGATATTTTCATTTTTACATTTTTATTAGAATATATTATTTTCAATATTTTAATAAATAAAAAATAAAAATATGTTAAAGTGCATAAAATAATAATTAGCTTTGAATATTATGATAACCATCTTTGGAAAAGTTTAAATAGTTTATTAAATAAAAAATATGATATTAGGAAAATATTAAAATATTGATTTTATCCTTTAAAAATCTTTATACTTTTAAGCCGTTGTTTCGATTGAAACAAATTTTTATTTAAATTGTAAACTCCTGATTTACAATTTTAATTGAAATAATTTAATTTTTTTATTAATTAAATATTATTTAAATCTTTGGTTGTTTAGATTATTATTAATATTTATCCAGTTTTAAGATGATTATTTAGCTTTTTTTAATTTTTCAATCAATATAAAAAATATCTTTTCTATGATAATGATATATTTATAATCAATTATTTTTATTTAAAAAAACTAAAAATATAAAATTTTAAAATATATGTTATTATAATTTTACATTTTATGTATAATATTCCAAATTTATTTTAAATTTGTTTAAACATATAAAATTATTTACCTTATTATATATATATTTGTTAAAATTTGAGTTATAAATGTTTTATATAAAAATTTACAATATAAATATTCAGATTAATGAATTTTAAATTCATAAATAATTTACAATGAATATTTTTGTTTGAAATGTGATTTAAACCAAGAATGTTTTAAAAATTCGTTAATATTAATTCTATTTGAAGGTTTTTTTTCTAAACATTTTTCAATTAAATTTTTAACTTTATGACTTCTAGTTTCCCATTCTTCAGAATTTAATTGTAATGATTGAAATACTATTTTTTTAGCAATAATTTCTTCATTAATACCTTCAAATGGGAAATGACCAGTTAACATATAAAATAATATAATTCCTAAACTCCAAATATCAATTTCTTTATTATAAGGTTCTCTAGTTAAAACTTCTGGTGCTGTAAAAGTTAAAGTTCCATAACCATCAATTAAACTTTCATTTGAACTTATAATTTTACTTAAACCAAAATCTATAATTTTAATAGTTGCATTTTCGTTATCTTCAGTTAACATAATATTATCAGTTTTTAAATCTCTATGAATAATACAATAATTATGTAAATATTTTATTCCATTTCCTATTTGATAAATTATATTTGAAGCTTGATTTTCTGAAAAATTAAAATAACGTTTTTTAATATATTGAGTTAATGTTCCTCCAGATAAATATTCCATTATTATATAAATATATTCTGAATTTTCAAAATGATCTAATAATTTAATTATATTTGGATGATTACATAATTTCATTATATCTATTTCATTTTTTATTAATTCTTTATCTTCTTCTTTTTTTAATAAAAATTTATTTATTATTTTAATTGCAACTTTTTTTCCTGTTTTTTTATGAGTACCTAAATATACTAATCCAAATTTTCCTTTTCCTATTATTTCCTGATATTCATAATAATCATTAAATTTAATATATCCTATTTCTTTTTTTATAATTTCATAAAATTTTTTAATAATATTAAAATCTAAATTGTAATAATTTATTATTTCTGCTTTATTAATAAAATTAATTGAAAAATAATAATATTTTATATTTTCTAATTCTTTATATTCATTTTCTTTAGGTTCATTTATTATACATTCACATAAATGATTTATTCCTATAAAATCATTTTTTTTTTCATCAATAAAATAACACATATCTTTATTGGAAATAACTAAATAATATTTTTTAATTATATTATTTTCTAATATTTGATATACCCAATTTTCATATATTATTTCATTTATATTTTGATTAATTGATATTTTTTCATTATTTTCTTCTGAAAAATAATTTTCTATTTTAATTTTTAAATTATTATCTTCTTTATTTAAATTTAAACTATTTTTATTTGATAAATCTCCATTTGTTAATGTTCTTATATTTTTTTGTAATAAATAATTTGAAGGTGAAAAATATCTTTCTTTTTTATCTAAATCTATTTTATTAGACATTCTAATTACCTCACCAAAATTTGCATTATTCATATTATAATTTGTTTTTTTATTTTTTTTTGAATATATTCTTTTATTACTAAATTTAAAAGTTTTACTCTTTAAAATATTTTCTGATGGCCTTATTCCTTTTTTTTTTTTTGATAATTTAATTTTAATATTATTACTATTATCATTATTATTTTTTATATTATCTTCATTATTTTTAGTTTTTATTAAGTAAATATTTTCTTTTGTAAAAGGTTTCTTTTGATAAAAATAACAAATTAATTCTAAAAAAACATCACTTTTTTTATTTATGATTACATTCATAAATTGATTAAAATTTAATATTCCATTTGATTTAGAAAAAGTTTTATTAATAATATGTTCTATTTCTTTTTTAAAGCTTTTTTCTTCTTCTATATTTGTATTATTTATTAAAATTAAATAATATAACATAATTGATACATCTTCTTTTTTAATTTTTCCATCTTTATCATAATCTAATAATTTAAAAATTATTTCTAAAGTTTCATAAAATGTTCCACAATATAATTTTGTTAATCCATTTATAAATTCTTTTTCTTCTAAATAATTGTTATTATTTAAATCAAAAGAATTAAAAAGTTTTTGAGAAACAAAAAATGGGATTTTCATATAATCAAAAAAAATGGTCTTATTAATTATTTTTTTATCAAATTTTTGATTATATATTGATATATCAATGAAAATATTATGTAAATAATTTTGGAAAAGATTTGATTCCTCTATTCCAACATATTCATGTAATTTTTCAAATGATATATAATCAGGAATAAAATATGATTCATTTGAATCTTTTAATTTAATATTATGTTCATTCCCCATTTTTTATATATAGAATTAAATAAAATTATAATAATATGAAAAAGAGTAAAATAATCAAAAAAATTAATTAATTTATTTATTAATATATTTATTTAAAATTTTAGTTTTATTTAATCTTAAATTTAAGAATATGCTGTACATAACATCTATTAAATTGATTTGTTGTTTAATTAATTAATAAAAATTAAAAATTATTAATTATTCTAAAATGAAAATAAAGATTTTAAAATATATAATCTATCTTTTAATTAATATTAGATATTAATAAAAATAAAAAAAATTATTAAACAAATATATTTGAAAGAGATAACAATTGTATAAGAAAAGTTATACAGATTGCAAGTATTTTTTATTTTTTATATTAGATTAATAATAATAGGAAACAAGTTGAGAAATTTTTTCAATTTGGAAAATAGAAAAAAATAAAATATAAAATTGAGAAAATTTTTATATCAAAATAGAATTATCTTATTAAAACAGAGAATATTTATTCATTTTTACATAATATTTTCCTCAAATGATATGATTATTGTTAATAATTATGATTTAAAAACATTTAAATTTTTTACCAAAATCAATTCTTATATTAATTCATTATATTATAGATAAATAATATTTAAAAATTTTATTTTTCAAATTATTTCAATAAATAATCTTTATAGCATATTTAAATGTTTTTATATTTTTGTTGAGATCAATCATCACACAAACTTTCATAAAGAATGCATCATATAACATATTGTGTATGTTCGATCTGAAAGGATACCATAATTTATTTATAAAATTATATTTTATTATTATAAGTTAATTTATATTTCCTTTTTAAAAAAAATAATACATTTAAATGAATCAATTAAAAAAAAATAAAAACAAATAAAAATATATACACAAAAAAATTATCAAAATAAAAAATTTATTAAAAAATAATTAAGAAATATACAAATTATGAAAAATGTTTTGTAGAAAGTGCATAAAATTTATTTCTCAAATTATCAATTTCCTTATTAATATCTTTTCTTAATTCTTCAGCTTCTTTAGCAATTTTTTGATACTCTTCAATACTTTCTTCTATTTTTTGAATATCAATAACATTCCCAATAATAGCTGCAATATTAGCAGCAGTAGAATTTAAATAATTATTATCTCCATTAGTAACTTTACTTCCAAATGCACTTACTACAATTAATGCAGCTGATGTAATTGTATTTCCATAAACTTTCGTTTTTTCAGCTTTTTGTTTATTTATTTCATTATTTATATTATTTATTAAATTATCTATATCATCTAAATCTTCTTGAAATTTTTTTCCTGTATTTATTATTTGTTTTATTGCTTCATCAATATCAATATCATCTGTTATTAATTCTACTTCTTTTTTATGTTTTTCAAAATTACTTTTTATTCTTGTTAATTCGTTTCTAAATTCTTTGAAATTGTTATTAAAATCCATAAAAGTTTTTCCTAAATGTAAATAAGTATAACTAGCATTTGCTATACTTAAACATAAAACTGAATTTTTAAATTGTTCATTATTAAATAATAGTTCTGTTTGATCTTTTATTTCCATTTTACAAAAGTTTTCTCCTTCTTCATTAAATTTTTTTGATAATTCTTTTATTTTTTCCATTTCTTTTATATTATCTACTGAATTATCAATTAAACAACTGTTATTTTCTTTTTCATATAATTTTTTTATTTCTTTTGTTAATAGTTTTTTATTTTTTTCACTTAATCCTTTTAAATTATCTTCTGGATTTATTTCTCCATCAAATGCAGTAAATTGTGTGTCTACTATATAATTTGATATTTTTTTATTTGCAATTTCTTCTTGTTTTTTCTTTTTTTCTTTTTTAAATTCATTAAATCCATTTTCAGTATTTTTTAAAAAACTAGGTATAAATCCATTAATAATTTTATTCATTGTTGTATCAATATTTGCTTTTATTGTGTTTTTACAACTTGTTTGTTCACTATTTTGAATTTTAGTTTTACATTTATCAACATTTTTTATTAACTCATCAAAATTACCATAATCTTCTTTAATATAATATTTCATTCTTTCTGCTAAATCTTTAATAGGAGCTTGATTAATTATTATATCAAAATAATCCTTAAAACCTGCATCCCAGTTTGAAGTATTTATTTTAAAATGTATTAATATTTCATTTTTTGCATTTTGATTATCTGCCTCTTTTAATTTTTGAAGGATGTTTGGTTTCCATATTTCTAATATAAATTTATAATAATCTTCTCTATTATACCATTCTATAATTAAATCTTGATTATCATCAAATTTTGCTACTAATTGAGTAAATTTTGCTTTATTTTGAACATTAAAATTTTGATATTCTGTATTTCCTTCAAATAATTCATTAAATTCTTCATCACTTAAATTTTGAACTTCTAAAAGATGTCTTTTAAAAATATTAGAGTCATTACTTATTAAATATTCTGCTAATTTTCTTTTTTGTGGTAAATCTTGATATTTTGGTATTATTTTTTTTTCAATTTGTATATCAGATTGTTCTATTATTTTTTGTTCTAAATCTTCTGATCCTTCACTTTCTGAATCTGATTCTTTTTTATTATCTTTGTTTTTATTTTTATTTTTTGATTTTTTAGAATCATCTTTTTTTCTTTTTTTTTTTGATTTTTCAGAATCATCTTTTTTTCTTTTTTTTTTTTCTTTTTTATTGTTTTTTTTTTTTTGTTTTTCAGAATCTTCAGAAGAATCGTTGTCAGAATTTTCATCAGATGAATCATTATTAGAATCACTTTCAGAATCATCAGTTACTGAATTTTCATCAGAACTTTCATTATTAGAATCATTATCTTTTTTATTTTTTTTCTTTGATTTTTTATTTTTTTTAATTTTGTTTTTTGACTTCTTAGTTCTATGATTTTCTAAATCTTCAATAGGAGTTTTTTTAGGATTATCACTTAATTTTTCTTTTAAATCCTCAGTTGAATTATTAAAATTAAAATATTTAGAGCATAAATTACCCATTTTTAAATGTTCTATAATTTTTCTGTCTTTATATTACATTATCCAACTCTTTTTTTTAACTTTTTTTTTATTAATAATTTTTTAATTTAAAATATTAATATAGTTTATATTATGAAAAAAAAATAAATTTATAGAATCTTATATTTTTATTTTCTAATAGGATGATGTTCTTATATAATTGAGAATTTTTAATTCCAATAATATAAGAAGAAGATGAAAAAGGAGAAAAATCCTGAAAAATATTTGAAGAAAAAGAAGAAATTAAAGAAGATATAATTCAACAAGAAGAAAAAAACAAAAAAAATAAATAATTGAGCCTTAAATTTGATTTTCATATATGAAAAAAATAGTTAAATTATTTAAGATAACTTTTTTTCTAATTTTTTATTTATCAACAAAAATCAAATGATAATATAAAATAATACTCAATTTTTAATATATCAAATTATAACTCAAATAATACTGATAAAACTGTAATAAAAAATAATTTTAGAAAGATTAGCCATAATATAAATAACACTAATTCTAAAATAAATAGTAGAAATATAGTTCAAAATACTTTTAATAAATCAATAACAGATAATTTATCCTTATTATTTTCTTCAAGATTACATAAAGAAGAAGAAAATGCGAATTAAAAAAAGATAAAATTAAAAAAAACAAAAAATTTCAAAATTCAAGTTCTTCAACAACTAACGAAAAAGAACCAAATTACACAACATTAAGCGGAACAGAACATTTAAGTACATTAAACTTAGATATTAAAAGTAAAAATGATAAAAGAAAAAGTTATTCAAATAATTGCAAAGAAAAAAATAAAATAAAAAAAAATATATCAACATCAATAAATAATCATAATAATCCATTTATTAAAAAAACATATTATTACAATGACATTTCAAACGATAAATTCAAAAATAAAAATAGTCATAAAATATTAATTATTATTTTGAATCATAAGAAGATTTTCCTTCATAAAAATTAAGTTCTCAAAATTCAAAAAGTAAAACAACAACAATTATAATTGATGGTTTAAATACAGGAAATTCTATTAATAGAAATAATACAATTAAAAGTAAAGAAGTTGATATAAATTTTAATATCATTAATGATTATATTCATGATAGAAAAAGTAGTGAAAATGAAAAAAAAAATTTTATAAATAATTTTAGTCATATAACAATTCAAACAATTTCAGATTCAAAATTATTTGATATTGCTAGTATATGTTAGAACTGATGAATCTTTAGAAAAATTTAGTTTTTAAATAAAATAGGAATAAAAAAAGTAAATCAACAAAAAGGGATTTTAAAATTGTTAAATAAAAATTTAAAAAAATAAATCTCTTTTCTTTTTTTTTATTTGTTTTTGATAAAATATTTATGAAAATAATGAGTAATATTTATTCAAATATAATTATATAAAAAAAATATTAAATATATATAATTATTAACAATTAATAAAGGAATAAATAAAAATAAATTAAATATATAAATAATAATGAAGAATAAAATATTTTTAAATTTACCAAAACAAGAAATAAAACATCATTTTAATATAACATCATCATCTTTTACATCAAGACCAACAAGAAATATATTTTTAGTATCATCAAATAATTTTTTAGAAGAAAATAAATCTTTATTCCCATCATTACATTCAGAAAATGAAAAAATATTAAATAAAACAAGAGAAAATTTACGATTAAATATTCGATGTCCAATTCATTATACTTCTACAGAACCATCAATTTTTGTTCCGAATCATAAATATATAAAACCTCCACTTGGTTCTATAAAAAGAAAAAATAGCTTAATTCCAAATACTAAAATAAAATCTCCTTTTTCAAATGAAGGAAGAGAAATTAATTTATATAAAAAAATATTTTATTTTTTTCGAGAAAAAAAGAAAAAATATGCAAGAGATATTAAAATAATTCAAAATAAATTAAATATAGATTATGCTGAAAGTGAAGAAGCTTATGAACAAAAATTAAATAAACATAATTTAGAATTAGTTAAAAAAGGTGAAAAAATTAAACATTTTAGTGGACCAACTTTTTCTGAAGTTCAATTAAAAGAATTACAAAAAAAAGTTAAATTTATGAAAAGTGTTGTTGATTATTCTTATCCTGATATGGTTTTATTTAAAGTTAAGCAAACTGAAAAATTATTAAAAATTAAAAGTAATGAAAATAAAATTTTAGAACCTTTTAAAATAAAAGATTTAAAATTAAAAAATAAAGAACAATTAATGAAAGATTATTTAAATGATGCAATTCATATAACAAAAGTTTAATATTAATTTATTTTTTATGTATGTTTTTTTTAAAATCAAAAAAAGATATTATAATAATTTATTTAAATACTTGAAATTATGTTTTATACTTTAATAATTATAAAAAAAAAAATAAAATTACAAAATATTATATATAATTACTGTTAATAAATTAAGATAATAGAATAATTTATTATTATTCTTTTAAAAATTTTGGTTAAATTGCATTTTATTAAATCTATTAATTTTATTTGCAAAAAAAATTTATTCTTTCTTTATTTGAATTTTTTAATTTAAAAATGAATCCTTCAATACCTCAAATTGAAATAAATAAATTTTCAAATATAAATGCAAAATTTAAAAAACAATTTGATACAAATCCAAAATTAATAAGTATAACAAAACCAAATAAACATTTTCAAAACATTATTGATTTAAATAATAAAAATAATTCATCATCAACTTCAGATTCATATTATATTATTCATAAAATTTTAAGTCAAAGAAGTGCAGAAGAAAAAGGAGTATATAGTCCAAATATAATATTAGAAAGTTCAGAAAATAAAACATATAGAAAACAAAAATTTACAACTGATATAAAAGAACATGAAAAAGTAAAATTAAATAATACTTTATTAAAGGAAAAATTGGAACTTTTTTATAAAGATAAATTAAATATATCAATATTATCAAAAAAAAGTGAATTAACAGAAAGTATAAATGAAGCAATGTCAATAACAAAAAAAATAGAAGAACAAATAAATAATTTAACAAAAAGAGAAAAAGATCCTGAAAAAGAAGAAATGAAAATGTTATATAGAACAAATTGTTTAAATGAACAAATAATATATGATAAATTTTTTGGTGAATTTTTTGGTTTTATAGCAACAACATTTAAAAATAGAAAAAAAGAAAATAATAATAAATTACAAATTCAAATAAATTCAATAGAAGAAAAATCAGAAAAAAAAATACATTATTTTGCTATTTATTCTGGACATAAAGGAATAAATATATCAACTTATTTAAAAAATAATTTAGGTCAAACAATATTAAATGATAAACAATCTTTAATATCAAATCCAATTAAAGCAATTAAAAATGCTTTCACATCAATTGATAGAAAAATAATAAATGATTGTTTTGAAAAACAACAAAATTCAATTCCTTATGATAAAGGAGGAAGTTGTGCTCATATTTTTATTAATTTTGATAATAAAATTTTTATTGGAAATTGTGGTAATTCAAGAAGTATTTTAAGTTCTAAATTAGGAAAAAATATTTTTCAATTATCTATTGATCATATTCCAAATGAAGAAAATGAAAAAAAGAGAATTGAAGAACATGGAGGAAAAGTTATTCAAAAAAATAATATTTATTTTATTAATCCTAGTAATTTTCCATTTAGTAGATCAATTGGAGATTATGATTTAAAAAATAATGCTAAAACTAAAGGAATTATTATATCTGAACCAGATGTTATTGAAATTGAAGCTAATAGTGATATGGATTTTATTTTAATTGGTGGATTTGAGATATTTTCACATATGAAAAATGAGGAAATATGTAAATGTATATTTAACGCTTTTTATAAAGGAATTAAAAATAATTTGGATTATCCAAATATTTTATCATATGTTGGTACATCTATTATTGAAACTGCTATTGATTTTGGTGCTAAAGATAATTTATCTATTGTATTATTGATTATGAAAAATTTATATAACTTATATAATTGTAAGGATATTAAAACATTAGGAAATATTATTAATAAACTTTGTTTAAACACTGAAGATTGTACTAAATTATATACTCCTAATAAATATTATGGATATAATATTTTTGAATTAAATAGAATTAATACTTATGTTTCAGAAGAAAGAAAAGAAAGTGTTTCAGAAGATATTGAAGAAATAGAAAAACCTGTTAAGAAAAAAAAGTCAATTTTCAGTTGTTTATGCTTCGATTAAAAAAATTAATATGTATTGTAGTGTATTATATCCTGTATAAATAATTAATTTTAATATAAATATTTATTTATTTGATTTCATCTTCTTTTTTTTGATTTAATGGGTAATTTTCAAAAAGAAAAATGAGAGATAATAACATTTTAATTATTTATAATAAATATTTAATTTATCAATAATAAATATAAATCAATTATTTTTAATAAATATAAATACTTCAAACATAAATATACATTTAAAAACAACAAAAAAAAAAAAATAAAAAAAATATATTAACATTAGATATTAAAACATTATACAATAAATAAAAAATATATAATATTGATTAAAAAAAACATTGTTTAAAATACTAATAATTCAACAAATGCAACTTTTCTTTTCACTATCTTTATTTTTTCTTTTCTTATTATTACCTTCAATAATAATATCATTAACATTAATTTCATTATCAAAAATTTCTTTAGCAACACTATAAAAAGCTTCATTAACTCCAACTGCACTTTTTGCACTAGTTTCAATGAATTTAACTCCATATTTTTCAGCAAATTTTTTTCCTTCATCATATCCAATTACTCTTTTATTTTCTAAATCAATTTTATTTCCAATTATTAAACAAATAGCATTTTTATTTGCGTTTTCTTTAAATGATTTCATCCAAAAATTTAAAGCATCAAAACTTTCTTTTTCAGTTACATCATATACAATTAAAATTCCTTTTGTTGAACTTATTTGATTTTTTGATAATGTTCTAAATCTTTCATGTCCTGCTGTATCATAAATCATAAGTTTAATTGAGGTTTGATTTATTTTTATGTATTTTTTTTTTAAATCTAATCCTGCTGCACATAATAAATTTTCCTCAAATTTGCCTTCTATATATTGATTTATTAATGAACTTTTTCCTACTGCTTGTTCTCCTATTAATAAGAATTTCATTTGAATTTCTTCATTGCTTTTATTTATAATTTCTTTTTTATCCATTTAAATTATTTAAGGTTATGTTTTTTTTTTATATTTTTGTTTAAAAATAAAATTAAAATTATTTATTTTATAAAAAGGGTTTTCAGTTATTTTTTTTAAAGTAAAATTATATGCTATTTAATTTTAATTATATATGATGTTTCCATATATAAAATTCATTTTATTATTTAAAATAGAAAAAAAATAATATTTAAAATGAATTATATTTTGTATATATTATTTCAATTCATAGAATAAAAAATTAATTTCCTTTTTTTTGATTTTCTCTCATTTCTCATAAATCTTTATTTTATTTTTTTTGTAAAATAATTTTATATGAAATAACCCAAAAATTACCTTTAAAACTAATGAATAATTTTGATTTAATTGTTAATAGGAAATAACATATTTACAAATATAACATTATTTTTTACATTTCCTTGTTTTGATATAACACTGACAAAATAAATACTTTCAGAAATTGATAATATTTCAATAAAAAAAATATCGCCATTTTTAGAACAATGATATTTATATTGTGTAATTTTAGAATGATTAATTTTATTTTTATTTAAACTGTTTTCAATATTTTCTTTTATTTTAGATAATTCATCAAAAAAAATACATCTTATATCAATTGGTCCTTTATATTGCTTTGGTTTATTTACTTTAAAATTAATATAAGATGTTGATGATGATGATTCAAATGATTTCAACAAGTTATGATTATTTTTTTTAAAAAATGATATTTTTAATTTTTCTGGACTTGAATTATTTATATATTTTAATTTTGATTGAAAACTAATTGTATATTTATTAAAATTTGAAAATGTACTTGATTTTGGACTTTTTGAATTTTTATGATGATTTTTATTATTATTCTTAATTGTATTTTTATGATTTCTTCTTTTTTCAATACTATTTAAATCATTTTTATTTTGTCTAATTGTAAGTGATTGTTTTTCATTTTTATTTTTAAATTTCTGTTTATTTTCATTTTTTTTAAAAAAACTTTTATTTAACAATTTTTTAGTTTCTTTTTTATAATATTTATCATATAAATTTGATTTTTCATTTTTTTCTAAATTTACAAATTTCCAGGGAATTTTATTTAGTCTTTCTTTTTTATTTAATTTAGCTTCTTTAGGAGAAAATGAAATTTCTCTTAATTTATCTTTTTTAATTATATCTCTATCACTTTTTTTATTTTCAACTTCTAAAGCAGAAGCATTTCTATTATGAATAATAGTATGACCTTTATTTTTAATCGCAGTACTTTTATTAAATAAAGTTTGTTTTTTATTTTTATTTCTATAATTTGAAGAAGAAATTCTTTTATTTTTTTTAAATTTCTTTTCTTCAGAATTCAAAAATTTTTTATTAGAAATAATACCAATTATTTCTAAATCTTCACTACAATTAGAAATTTCATTTTGTAAAGATTTATGTATTTCAGTATTTTCATAACCACTTTTTTTTTTATTTTTTTTCAAAATAACATTATTAGAAGAATCATTTGAAGTAAAAAATCTTCCAATATCATCTTTAACATTTTTATTTTCAGTCCAAGTAGTTTGTTCATTATTAATATTATTATTTTCACCATCATTATTAATACAAATACAAGGAGAAATATTTTTTTTTAAAAACTTATCTTCCAAATTATTTTTATTATTAATATACTCAATAAATTTTTCACTAAATAAATCAGAACAACTCTTATAACCTTCTCTAACTTTCTTTTTTAAAACTAAATAATAAATAGAATAATTTCTATCAAACTTACAATTTAAAACACTTTTCAAAACTAAATCTTTATCATAACCATATTCACAACATAAATTAATAATATTTTCATCATAAGGAATTTTATTATATCCAATAATAATACCAGGACATTTTTCAACAGGTTTAACTAAATTAAACCATTGATGACTTCTAATTTGATTTAAATCATATCTTTTTAAAGGATCAACATTTAAACAATTTTTAATTAAATTTCTTACATTTTCACTAGCACAAGAATCTAATTCATAATTACCATTAATAATATTTTGAATATTTTCTTCACTATCATCATCACTAAAAGGTAAATAACCATAAATCATAGAATATAAAACAACACCAGCACTCCAAATATCAGTTAATAAACCATAATATTCTTCTCTTTTATGCATTTCTGGTGGTGCATATGCAGTTGTTCCACAAGGAGAATTTAATAATTTATTTCTTGGATAATTTCTACTTATTCCAAAATCAATTAATTTAATTTCTATTTTATTTTTCTCATTTATATTATATAATAACATATTTTCTGGTTTTATATCTCTGTGAACTATACTTTGAGAATGTAAATATTCTAATGAATTTATTATTTCTTGAAAAAATTTACATGCTTGTTTTTCACTTAGTTTTTTATGATTTACTATATAATCAAATAATTCTCCTCCTTCACAAAATTCCATTACTAAATATATTTTTTGAGGAGATTCCATTAATTCATATAATTTTATTATATTCTTGTGATGGACTTTTTTTAATATTGATATTTCATTTTCTACTCTTTGGAAATTTAAAGGGTCTTCCATTAATTGTGATTTATCCATTATTTTTATTGCTACTTTTTCTCCTGTTGGTATGTGGATTCCTTGATATACTTTTGCAAAACCACCACATCCTAATTCATTTTGAATTATATAATCTCCTATTGTTTTTTCTAATTTTGAATATTTTATTTTATCTGACATCTTAATTTTTTTTTTCCTTTAAAAAAAAAATAAAAAACATATATTTTATTCAATTAAAAAAAAATTAAGTAAATTTTTTATTACTTTTAAAAAGTATTAAATAAGTTCTTTAAATAAAAAAAATTAAAATTTGATTATGTTAAATAAAACTGAAAAATTAAATTATTTTTGAGCAAGATAACAACATAAAGTTTTATAATCACCAGAAGTATCAGAATTAAGATCTTTAATTAATTTACTTTTATATTTCCAATTATAAATTTCTCTAATATCAGTCATATCAATTTCACTTCTTGAAGCTAAAATTCTATTTAAAGTATCAGTATCAGTACCTAATCCTTTCATAGAATAATAAATTTTATCAGCAAACATTTCACTTGGATTAATAGTATTATATAATATTTCTTTCATTAAATTTTTATTTTTACCACTAAATTTCTTTTCAATAACATCACATAAAGCAACTCCAGTTTTTTTAAAATAATATCTACATATCATTACTAATTCTTCAGGTGATTTTTTTAAAAAAATTGGTTCAAATATTTTTTCATCATTAAACCAATCTTCTTCTTTTTTTGTATTTTTTAACATTTCAGCATCTTTTTCACATTGAGTTTTATTTGGTTTTTCAGTTGTACTTCTAAAATTATTTAATAAAGAAATAACATTTCTTTTCATATTACCAGAAAAATTTTTTTCTAAATCTTGACTTAAATCTTTTCCAGTTGAAGTTTTATATGCTTTTTTTAAATCATCAATCATCCATTTTGGTCTACTTGTTAAAATTTCAAAAATTGGTACTTCATCAGTTGAAAAACCTTTCATTGCTTTTTTTAATATTTCAACATCTAATTCAGTTAAAGATAAAAATAAATCCATTACTAAATCTCTAAATTTTGATGATAATTTTGATTTTAAATCTTCTTCAAGTTTTTTTCCATATGCTGCTTCATAATATTGTACCATTGATAATCTTGTTGATAAATCAGTGTTTGATACTATTTCTATTACTTCTTTTTCTTTTTCTTTTGAATTAAATAATGCATTGTGAAGTCTGTCTGATAATTCTGTTACTGATTGCATTTTTTTTTAATTTTTTTATATGAAATTTTTTTGTATTGTTTTATTTTTATAATTTTTTTTTTAATATTCAATTTTTTTTTAATTTATAATTATTATATTATTATGTCTTCAGAAAAACTTGATATTGAACTTTTGGTTAAATCTTTTAAAGTTACTAATGTTGAAGCATTTAATTCTTATTTAAAAGAAGTTTGGATTGATTTAACACAAAGATCAGAAGATAAAAAAGGAATTGATAAAATTACATTTTCATCTTATTATCAAGTTCCTGGAATTTTATCACTTAGATTATTTTCAGTTTTTAATATGAGTCACACTGATTTTATTGATAAAGAAGAATTTATAAAAGGAATGAATACACTTTTTTGTGAATCATATGATAAAACATCTAAATTTATTTTTGATTTTTATGACTTTGATAAAGATAATTTAATAGATAAAGAAGATATAAGAACTGTATTATCATATGTTGCATTAAATAATAATAATAACAGTACTGAATTTCAAGGTTATTTAAATAGAGTTAATTCTCAAAAAGAACTTTATAATTTATTAGAAAGTTCATTTAAAAATATAAATAAGGAAAAAATAAATTATACAGAATTTTTAGATATTATAGAAAATACAGCAAGTGATATTTATATTTTAATATTATTATTTCTTCTTGATAAAAAACCATTTAATAAAAGTGCAATAAATGAATATGGGAAAAATACAATATCATCTCCAGTAAAAATTCCAAAAGTACGTTCAAAACCAAAATTAATTGCATCACCATTAGTACATGAATCATCATTTGCATCAAGTACAATATTTCAAAGAGAAAATAAAAAAAGAAAAACACTTTCACTTGTTTTTAATCAAGAACAAAAAGATCGTTTATTTAATTCAATGAATCCAGAAAGTTCAAATGATTCTATTACTGTTAATAGAAAAAAAGGAAGACCTGGAACTTATATGGGAGGAGTCAATTCTTCTTCATTTAAACAAAAAGTTGAAAGTAAATTTAATAATATTAATACCAGTAGTAATAAAATAAATGATAATAATACAATTTTATATGATGTAGAAAATGAAAATAATGATAATATTATTCATTTTGTTGATGAAGAAGAATATGAAAATGAAAATACTTTTCCTGTTTGTAGAAAAATGAAAACTGATTTAAAAAATATTAAAGAAGAAAATTTATCTTCAGTTAAAAATAAGAATTATAAATATAATGATATTGATTTATTACCTGCATATAAACAAAATCAAATAAAATCAAATGAAGGAAAAGATTATTCTGAAACAGGTTCTCAAATTTCTGGAGAAGAAATTAAAAAAATAGAAGTTAATTTAAATGATTCTATTGAAAAAGAAAAAATATTTGATTATTCAAAAGAAAATGAAGAAGAAGATGAAGAAGATGAAGAAATGGTAAAATATGAAGGATATTTATATAAAATGATAAATGGTAATAAATTAAAAAGATTATATTTTAAATTACTTCATAAAGATTTATATTTTTATAAAAATGATAAAGAAACAATTCATAAAGGAATGCATAATTTAAGTGGTGTATTTTTAAAAGAAGAAAAACCTCAACAATTTAATGGAATAACATTTTATTCTTTTTCAGTAATATATCCAAAAAAACAAAGAATATATTACACAGATAATATATCACAATATAAAATATGGGTAGCAAAATTAAAAATAGCAACAGGATATACAAATTTAACAGATTTATATGAAGTAACATCAAAATTAGGAAATGGAAAATTTGGTTTAGTAAAATTAGGAATAAACAAGCAAACAAAGAAGAAAGTAGCAATTAAAATAATGTCAAAAAGTGATATGAATACAGAAGATTTAGAATTAGTAAGAACAGAAATAGAAATATTAAAAATATGTCAACATCCAAATATAATTCACTTATATGAAGTTTTTGAAAATGAAAAATATTATTATATAATAATGGAATATTGTGGTGGAGGTGATTTATTTTCATATTTAGAAAAACGTCATTTTCATTTAAAAGAAGAACAAGCATGTAGAATAATTCATAAAATGTTAACAGCATTATATTATCTTCATTCATATGGTATAATACATAGAGATATAAAACCAGAAAATGTTTTAATGACATCAAATGAGGATAATGCAGATATTAAAATATTAGATTTTGGATTAGGAAAAATTTTAGGACCAAATGAATATTGTACAGAACCTTATGGTACTTTATCTTATGTTGCTCCTGAAGTACTTCTTGAGAAAAGTTATAATAAACAAGTTGATGCTTGGTCACTTGGTATTACTGCTTATTTATTAATTGGGGGAAATTTACCTTTTGATCATCCTAAAAATGATAGAGAAATTGCTAGACAAACTATTAATGATCCACCACCTTTTAAAGGAAATGTTTGGAGGAGAGTTTCTAAAGAAGGTATTGATTTTGTTAAAAAATTACTTGAGAAAGATCCTAATAAAAGAATGAGTGTTAAGGAAGCTTTGGAACATAAATGGATTAGAAAATTTAATAAAATTGGAGAAAAGAGAAATAGTGGTCATTCTTATTCTAGTTTTGAAGAATATACTTTTACTGGAGAGATTTAAAGGGAGGTTTTTTTTATTTTTATTTTTTTTTTTTTATTGTTTATTGTTTATTGTTTTTTTTTTTTTGTTTTAAAGTTATTTTTAAATATTTTATATTTATTATGTTAATTTAAATTAAAGTAATAATATTTTTTTTTCATTTTATAATTTTTATGATAGTGTAATATTATTATAAAGACTAAAGTAATTAAAGAAAATTAGTGAAAATTTCCTAATAATTTAAATATTTTTTAAAATTATATTATTATTTATTGTTTTGAATATAATTTATAAAAACATTTATAAAATATAAAATGAATTCTTCAAATAATTTAGAATCAAATAATTTTAATATGGATATGTCATCAAAGGATATTTTAATAAATCAATTAAAAAATAGAATATTTGAATTAGAACAACAAAGCAAAAATAATGAAATATTACAAAATGAAAATTTAAAATTAAAACAATTAATAGATGATATGAAACAAACACAAATTAGAAATGATTATGAATCAAATCAAAAAATAACAGATCAACATAATCAATTAAATGAATTTAAAAGTGAAAATGAAAGTTTAAATAATATATTAAATGAAAAATTAAATATAAATAAAAAATTATATTCAGATAATGAAACATTACTTCGTGAATTAGATAAAAATAATACAGATATTGCAAATATTACAACTAAATTAAATGAAGTTCTTCATAATAATGAAGGTTTAAAAAATGATATTTCAAAATATGAAAAAATAAATTATGATTTAAATAATAATATTAAATATCAAAAAGAACAAATTGAAAAATTATATGATGATAATCATAAATTAAATTCAATTTGTAAAGAACAAGAAAATATAATAAATCAATATGAAGAAGATAAAAAAAATTTAGTTCAAAAAATAGAAGATATTAATTTTGAATTAAATAATTTAAAAACTCATTTAAAAATAAAAGATGAAAATATGAATACAATACAAAATCAAAATGAACAAATGAAATCTCATATTGATGAATGTGAAAATAATATTCATAACTTATCAAAATATAACGATACATTAAAATTTGAAAATGAAGGATTAAAAAATAATATTTTAGATGTAAAAAATAAAAATACTCTTTTACAAAAAAATAATGAACAATTACAAACAATAATTTATGATAAAGAAAGAGATATAAATAATTTAGGAATTAATTTAAATGCTCAAAAGAAAATAATAAATGATAACTTATTAGAAAAAACATCAATGAATAATGATAAAAATAATTTAACAAATGAAATAATGAGATTAAAAGAATCAAATAATAATTTATTAAATAGATTAAAATCAATAGCAGAAGCAAATGAACAAATAAAAAAGACAGTTGATAGAAAAGATAAAATAAATGGAGTAATTAGAAAAAATAAAAGAAATATTGAAAGATCATTAAATTCATTTAATACAAATTCAACTTATAATAATAATAATTTAAATATTACAACTCATTCTGCAATGATGAATGGATTTACTAAAGATAATACTAATAGTCCTTTAATGGATAAATCCTCTATTAGTTATTCTCCTCAAATTAATAATAATTTAAATATTAGCAGTTAAATTTTTATATTTTTTTTTGATTTTTTTTTATTTAAAAATATGATAAATTTTTTTCTTTTTAAAAAAAAAATTTGTGTTTAAATTTATTTTATTTTAATTTATATTAAAAAATATAAAATATGTCAATTTTTTATATAACAAATCCTAAAGAATTAAAAAATTTAAATGATGAAAGAGAAAATACAATAAAAGGAATTAATATTAGTAATAATATAGATATTAATTTAATTCAAGAATATTTACCTCAAATATTAAAAGTTTTATCTCCAGGATATGAAGTTATGATTAATTATAGAATACCAATTAAAGAAAAATTATTTGAATATATTCCATTTGTTGATGAAGCTTATTCAATGGGATTTAAACATACTAATGTAAGAAAAGCAAAAAAAATTGAAGGTGAAGAAATTGTTTATAGAATTGATATAATTTTAGGAAAAGAGCCTGATTTCATTCAAAGTTATTAATTATTATTCAATAAAAATTAATTTAATTTTTTTATTTAATTTTTACTTTAAAAATAAAATGTATTTGTTTGAATGTTATTTTTTTAACTTTTTTTATTATAAATGTAAATTTTTTTAAAACAAAGAAATGATTATAATAAATTTTTATTAATTTGAGGTTATTAAAAAAATAGATTAAATTAAAAAGATTAATATAAAATTCATGTTACAATTATATATTTTATCTTCAATAAAAATTATAATTAAAAATCATTTCCTTAAAACTAAAAATTAAAAAAACAATTTGATAAAAGAAAAATAAAAGAATTTCATATTAAAAAATAAAATAAACCAAAAAGTCAAATAAAATAAAAAAATAATATATAAATTATATTCTAACAATCAAAAAAACAAAATAAAACTAGAAAAAAAAAATAAAAAATCCAACATCCTTTGCATTACAAACCTATAAAAAAAAAGGTAAAAAAAAAAAAAAAATTTAAAATAACTGTAATAAAAATGAATAAAAAAACACAATAAAAAAAATATAAAATCCCAAAAAAAAAAATTTATAAAAAAAAATGGAAGACTCAAAACCAAAACGTATAACACTATCTCGAGGATATCGTATATTTCTTTGGGCATGTTTAGTATCAGTAGAATCTGCAATTAACAATTCATCAGGTTTATTATCCTCAGCATCAAAGGTTATAAAAGCAACCCTTAATTTAAACGATAAAGAATTTGGTTTAGTAGGTTCAGCCAATGGATTAGGAAGAACACTTGGATCATCAGTTTTCATTTTTGTAAATACTAGAATGAGTGCTAAATGGACTTGTGCTTTCTTTGTTATTGTTAAAGGATTAATACTTGCTTCTTTTAATATTGTTAATTCTGGTCATATGCTTGTTGGTATGAGATTTTTAATTGGAATTGTACATATGCCTCCTAGTATTTATTTACCTGTTTGGATTGATCAATTTGGTGTTCAAAAATTAAAGACTTTAATGCAAAGTGTTGTATTAGTTGTTCAACCTGGTGGTAAAGTTGTTGGATTTTTACTTCATATTATTGTTGGTGATCAACAATGGAGAATGGGATTTGTACTTGAAGGATTATATCTTTGTGCTGTTGGTCTTGTATTTGCTTTAAGTCCTATTAAATTCTTTGATTCTAAATTACAAGTTGTTAAAGATGCTGATGGTGGTGAACATGTTGAAGTAAAGAAAGAAAAACAAGTTTCTAAAATTTCTGTTTTTGAAGAAAAAGAAGATCTTGGATCTGGACAAAAAAAAGAAGAACCATCATTCATTTCTGATATGAAAGAATTATTAACTAATGCAACATTTTTAACAAGTTCCTGGATTCGTGCAGTAATATATGGAGTTAATACAGCATTCCATTTCTGGATAGCAGATTATATGAGAACAGTACTTAATATAAATTCTCCATCAAAAATATTTATCTCATATACAATAATAGCATTAGCTGGTCCAATTGGAGGAGTATTATGTAATGCTATAATAAATCCATGGATGGGTGGTTATGAAAGTCAAAGATCATCATATGCTTTATTATTCCTTCATTTAACATCATGTGTCTTTGGTGTAGCATTCCCATTATTTATGGGATTAACTGAATTTTCAATATTATGTGCAATGTACCTTGTTTTCAATTCAGCAATGCTTTCAATATTACAAGGTGTTATTGTATCATCAATATCACCTAGATTAAAAAGTACTGGTTTCTCACTTACTAATATTGTTACTATGTTAGTTACTAGTGGTCCTTCTCCTGTCATTTATGGTTATATTAATGATAAATATAAAACTTATTATAAACCACTTGCTATGCTTTGTACTATGTTAGGAGGTGTTGCTTGTATTCCTTTCTATTTCCTTTTAATTTGCTTTAGAGCTAGAATGTTTAAGAAAGGAGAAAAACTTCTTGGGAAAGATAGTAAAAAAACTCAAAATATAGCTGAAGATCTTGCTGGAGCTGTTGATCCTGATTCATTAAGTAAACATTCTGCTGTTGAAGATGCTAAAGGTGATGAGGAAGAAGGTAAAGAAATGGAAGATAAATAAAATTTTATTTAAGATTTTTTAATTTTAGTGGTTTTTATTTAAAAATATTTTTTATTTATTTAAAAGCTTTTTTTTCTTTTTCTTTTTTTTGAATAATTTTATTTTAAATTTTTTATTCTCTTTTTATTTTGTGTTTATTTTTTTATTTTTTGATTATTTATAATTTTTATTAGAAAAAATATAAATGTTGTTATTTTTTATTTAATATATTTAAAAAAAAATAAGAATTAAATAAAATTTTTATATTAGCATTTAATTAAAAATTAATTAACTCCATCCTAAAAATGACTACTTTAATATTAATTATTATGAATATTTATAATGTATTTTTCTAAAAAACAATAAATAAAAACATTTATAATAAATAATGTAATTATTATTTCTTTTTTTTCATTTTATTATCATTCTTTAATATCGAAATTAAATTATCTCTAGGAGAAAAATTATCAAAACTATGAACTATTAAATTAGCACTTTCCCGACTTGGAAAATAAAAATTCTGAGATTCTAAAAGAAATTCACTTTCTCTAGTACCAAATTTAATTTTTTTTTTATTTTTTCGTTCTTTATATTCAGGAAAAGATAAAATAATCATTTTTTTTTTTTTATCATATTTAAATGAAATTTCTTCAACGTCATTTTTAACACTTTTAAAATAATTTGTTAATTCTTCATAAACAAAATCTTCAATATGTTTTCCAGTAACTTTTTTTTTGAAAATATTATAAAAAATAATAATAAATAAAATAAAATAACCAAAAATTCCACAACTGAATCCAACGTAATATAAAGTTTTAGTATTATTATGTCTTGGAATATATAATAAAATTATTAAGAAAATAATAAAAATAATAATTGATATTATTCCAAAAATATAAATCCATTTTTTTATTGTTTGTTTTTCAAAATTTACTTTTTTTATATGACTCATACAAACTACTTTTTCACATTCTGTTAAAATATAATCAAAATTTTCTTTTGATATAAATGGACCTAAAATTTTTTCATCATATACATCATGATCAAAATAAAAAATTTCACTTGATTGAGGTATTTTTAATTGAGCTAATTTTTTTTTTTCATGTAAATCCATTTTTCAAAATGTGGAAGTCTTGTTAAAAAAAGAATTAATAATTTTTTAAATAAATAATTTATAAAATTAAATTGTTTATTAAAAGAAATTCAAAAAATCAAATGATAAAATTAATAACAATAATCTTTAATTTATTTCCTAAACATTTTTATATATTTTTAAATATATAAATAAAAAAATAGAGAAAAAGAAAAAAAAATTAAACATTTAAATTTATAAATTTTATTTAAAACAAAACTAAAATCATTAATAATATTTATTAAAGTTTAAATATTATTAAATTAATTTTATATATCAAACACTTTATTAATAAAACTATATATAAACTACATAATTATAATGAAAAATATTTCTTTTTAAAAAATCTTTAATAAATTTTAACCCATAAAACTATTAGGTAAAGGTTTTTGTTTTAAAGAACTAAATTTTAACCTTTTACCTATTAATGCTAATGATTTGAAATCAATATTTAATTGATTTTTTCCAAGAAAATCAATATTTTTATGATTTTCATTTTGTTCTTCTATTTTTTTATTTTCAATTATATTATTCATTTTAATATTATCATTTATATTATTTTTTTTATTGTCAAATAAATTACTATTTTTATCAAATATATTCAATTTTTTAATTTCAATAAAATTTCTTTTTTTATTCTCATCCAAAATATTTTTTTTAAAATCAACAAACTTTCTTTTTTTATCTTCAATTTTTTTTGAATAATTTAATTCATTCTTTTTAGTACTTTCTTTTTTCTTTTTAAATTCATAAATATATGCATCACCCAATATCATTGTTTTAGAATTAATATTTTCAATAGTTGATTTATTATTTAAATCACTAATTGTTTTTTGAAAATTTATACTATTATTTACAGAAATTGAATTTTGACTAGTAGAAAATTCATCATTTAAAATTTCATTATAATTCAATTTTTGTGTTTGTAAAATATAAGATTTTAAAATATTTTTTTTTTCATTTGAATTTAAAACATTATTTTTTTGTTTTATTAAATTATCATTATCTAAATATTTAATATTTTGTTTTTGATTAAATTTAAATTTTACTTTTTCAAAAACTTCTAAAGCTAAATTATAAGGTAATTTAAAAATATAATCTTTAATATCTCCAAAAATAATAGTATGTAATAAATCTTTTGCAGTTTCTGAAAAATCATCATTAACTTGATGATTTAATAAAATTATTTTTAAACAATCATAACAAGTTAAAACATTAATATTATATTTTAAAATTTTTAAACATAAAATTTCCATTTGAACAATTTGTTCATTTTTATAATGAGAAAATTTATTATTTAATTTTTTTAACTGCTCAATTGTAATTAAAGTTATTTGAGTACCAATTGCTTTAATACTAATAAAGAAAGTAGTTAATATCATTAAATTAATATCTTTTATAATATCATCATTTCCACAATTGTATAAAATTAAATCATGAAAAATTAATGTTTGATAAAGAAGAGATTCTTTATTCTTAAAATTAGAATTTTTACATAAATTAAATATGATATCGATATGACTTTTCCTTAATTCATTATCTGAATATTTTATAAATATTTTATTTGTTGATGAACTTATATTTATCGGAAATGTTGGTTTTCCTAAATTTTTTAATATTCCGTTTGATATTTCAATTTCCATTCTCAAAAATTTTTATTTTTATTTTTTTTAATATATAATCTTATTTATTTAAGGGAATATTGAAATTAAAATGTTTTCTTTCTATTTCAATAAATTATAAATATTATCATTTTTTATTTCATTTAAAAATTAAAATTAAAATCTGTTAAATTATGAATAAATAAATTTTGTTGATTATCAAATTAATAATCTTATATTTTATTTGAATATTTTTTAATTAAGAATATTGAATTATCGATTTTAAAATTTCAAATAGTTAAATAATTTATTAATAATATATCTTTTTTGATTGATTATAATGATAATTAACAATATTTTAACATAATTAAATAATCTAAATAAATTTTTATAACTAAATGTTAAAATTATTATCCAATTTAATTCATTTTTCTTTATTATTATTTCCTTTCATTTAATTTAAGAATTATATTAAAAAATATTATTTTTAAATATATATTTCATAATAAAAAGGCATTCATTAATTATATATATTAAAAAAATATAATAATATATAAATATATAAAAACAATATATTAATAAATCTAAATAAATAATACATTTTAAAAAACAATTAATGAAACTTTTTAACATATTTTTCTATTAATTGTTCAATATTATACCTATTATCTTCATTTTTTTCCAAACAATCTTTCATAATAGAATAAAGAAAAGATGATTTTGTTAACTTCCCACTATCAATAATATCATTATCACTAATATATTTAAAATTACTAATAATATCATTATTATAAAAAGAAATAGGTTCATTAATAATACTATATTTAATTTCATCTTTTTCTCCTTTATCAAAAGGTAATTCTCCATAAATAATATAAAAAAGAGTAATACCAACAGCCCAAATATCAACTTTAAAATTATATTTATAATGTTTAATCATTTCAGGTGCTTTAAAACACAATGAACCATATGGTTCATCACTATATTCAAATTTACCTAAAATTCTACTTAAACCAAAATCGAGAATTTTAATTGAATCATTTGGAGTTCCATTTAAATCTTCATATAAATTATTTTGATTTACCATTATATTAGTTGATTTAATATCTCTGTGTATTATTCCATATTTATGTAAACATTGTACTCCTTTTAATATTTGAATTGTTATATTTATTAAATTTGATATATTATTTATATTTGGATTATCTTTATTTTTTCTCATATATGCATATAAATCACATCCTTTTATATATTCAAATACAAAAAATATTTTTGTTTCACTTTCAAATCTTTGTATTGTTTTTATTACATTTTTATTTCGAATATTACGTAAACAATTAAATATTGTACTTTCCCATCTATTTATTTTATATTCTTCTTCAGTTGGATTTGTTTTTAATACAATTTTAATTGCAAATAATTTTTTATCTTTTATTCTTTCTGCTAATAATACTTGACCAAATTGACCTTTTCCTAATTGACATTTAAAAGAAAAATACTTATTTATATCTTTATGTTGAATATTATGATTAAACCAATTATAAAATTTATCTGTATCTTCTTCATTTTCACAAACAAAAGAATATTGTTTATTATAATTATGTAATGTACTAGAAAAAGTTAATATTATATTATTATCAATTGTTTGCTTTTTTGCAAAAAGTGAAAATATAGGTATTATTTTTTTAAATAAATATATATTACCACATTTATTAAAACAAAATATATAATAATTTACAAGAACTAATTTTATTTTTTTATCTATTTTTTTTCCATTTTTATATTTATATACTTTAATCTCTTTTTTAATTCCATTTTGATATCTTTCTCTAATTGTATAATTAAAAGAAGGTTTTTTATCAATATCATAATAAATATTTCTATTATTCATATATGCATGAGCTTTACTAAAAATTGAAATTACTGAATTATTAATTTTAGTTTCATGAGGATTTAAAGTAATATTAAATTTATCATTTAAATTTAATTTATTATTATTATTATCCATAGTATAAAATTTAGGTACAATTTCAATAGGTTTACATAATTTTTGAAGACAATCTTTCATATCATTTTCAAAATTATTTAAATCTTGTAAATCATCAATAGAATCATCATTATCACTTTCATAATATGTATATTCATCAAAATCTAATAATTTAACTTTATGAATATATTTTAATAATATTTCAGAAATTTGATAATTAAATAAATTATTTTCAAACATTTCTGAAGGTTCGTAAAAATTATAATTCTCTTCAAACTTTTCATAATTAATAGATTCTTTATATTCTCTTAATTCACTATCTTTAATTAAAGTTGTATAATTATTTATAAATATAATCATTAAAATAAATATATCTGCATTTTTATTTAACATATTAAAATATTCTTCATTAGTTAATTTATCTTTTTCTCCAAAAAAATGATCAATTAAATCTTCAAGATAATGAATTGTAAATGTTGAATTTTCAATTAAATGAAAATGTGCTAAAATTAAGAAAACATCATTTTTATCAATTATTTTATCATCATCAAAATCAAATACTTTAAATACAAATTGTGCTTTATCTTCAATTGGTGCAAAAAATATTTCATATATTCCTTGAGAAAAATCATTTAATGTTAATTTTTTTTGTTTTCCATTTAATGCAAAAAATATTTTATCACTTATTATCATTGGGAGATTAATAACTTCGTTAAATGTGTATGAATCAAAAATTGAATTACTTCTTTTATATATATTTGCATAAATTTCAGTTAAAAAATTTACAATAATTGTTTTATTATTAGTAAATTTATATGGATATAAATAATTTTTAATATATTCTATTTGTTCATGTTGTATAGACATATATTATATTTTTTTTTTCAATTATCAATTGAAATCATATATTTATTATTATTTTATTTATTTATTAATTGAAAATTATTTACAACAAAAAAATATTATTACTTTTCATTCTATTTTTTGTATTAAAAGTTAAAATAAATAAAGTTCAATATATGTAATTATATAGTTATTAAGTTATTATTAATGAAATATAAAAAATAAAACATTAATTATTTTTTCTTTTAAAAAATATTAATATATATAAATTAATCAAATACATTTTATTATTTAAATTTATAATGTTCAGCAACCTTTCTTAAAGGTTTATATATAAGTTTTTTATTTTTTAATAATACTTTTTTAATTTTTTCATCAAATTGTTTTTGAACATTTTGTTTTTGAATTTCATTATTTCTTATTTTATTTCTTTCATCAATTATTTTTTTAACTATTAAATATTCTGAATTTTTTTCTATTTTAAATTTCTCAATTAAAGATAATAATTTAAAAAAAACAATTTCAATATCTTTTAATCTTTTCATAGTATCAATTATTTCATGATTTTTATGAATAGGAATTAAATTTATTTTAGATTTAATATTAATATAAATCATTATTATCTTTTCTTCTACTTTTGGACTTAATTTAACTGCATCATATTTTATCATATTTTCTTTAATATTTAATAAATCTTGATGTTCAATTTCTTTTTCATGAATTTTACTTTTCATATTTGTAATCATTCCAATAAATTTTTTATTATTTTCATCTTGAATAATAAGTTCTTTTTTTTTTAATAATAATTCTTCTCTTAATAAAATAATTTCATCTTGTATTTCATTATATTCAATTAAATAATTTTTAATATCAGTTGAAATAATATCTAAATGTTTTTTAAATAATTCAATTGATTCAAAAATTGGTTTTTGTTTTGTTAAATTATTCAAAAAATTTTCTTCTTCTTCATAATATTCATTATCTAATCCAGTTATTAAAACTCCTTGAGACTTTCTTTTTTTAATATTTAAATTATCTAATTTTTTTGGTTTTATTACTGAATCTAGTGAATTTAATAATTTTTGGTCTTTTATATATAATTCTTGGTCACTTATTGAAAAATTTTCAAATTGATTTGTATGATTTTTTACACATAATAAAAATAATTTATTATCTAAACTTTGTTCAACAAAATTTTTTATTTTTCCTAATCTATGTTTTAAATAAAATAAATCAGTTCTTAATTGATTTTTTTTTTCAATTAATAAATCTCTTTCTTCTTTTTCAATTTTAATTTGATTATATAAAAATTTATAGTATTTAATATTATCATCTTCAAAAGTATTAATTGTATTAATTATTGAATTAAAATTATATTCTTGTAATTTTAAAAAATCTAATTTATTATCATTTAATTCTTTACATTTTTCAATTTCTATTTTTTTTAAATGTAATTTGAATTTATCATATCTCATTTGTCTTGTAGTATTTCTAAAATTAATAAGTGATCTATTATAATTAAAATTATTATAAGAATGATGTGAAACACAATAATTATCATTTCTATAATTATTTCTACTTTTATCTGGAAAAAAATTTTTAAATTTATTAAAATTAACTTTCTGATTTTTTAAATTTGATTGATCAATAGAATTAAATGAAAATGCTCTTTGAGGAGAAAAAGAATTATTATTTTTACTATCTAAAGGGGAATAATAATCATTATTTGAATAAAAATTGTTAGGAGAAAATAAAGGAAGATATGAATAATGTCTTTCTAAATTTTTTGTTTTTTCTGTTAATGAATAACTTTTTTTATCTCTATGTGTTTCATACTTATTTTTAATTAAGTTTAAATGATAAAAATTTAAATTTATACTTTTAATTTTTCTATGAGAACTAATTTTTTTTAAAGGGTTAAATTTTGAATTATTTATTATAGGAACATAATTTGTATATTCAGTTTTTGAATCACCAATTGAAATAGAATAATTTGAATATTTATTTTTCTTATGTAAACTAGTCATTATTAAATTTATAAAATTAAACTTATAAAAATAATACTTTTTTCAAAATATATTTTTTTTTTAATTATTTTATCATTTTAAATCATTTTTTAGTTTTTTAAATCTCAAATTTATTATAATAATATAACATTTTTTAAATTATAAATTTATATAAAATTTAAATTAATGGATCATATAGAATCAGAAGAAACCAAATTATCAGAGACATCAACAGGAGAAAAAAAAGAAAATATTGAACCAAGTAAATCAGAAATAGAATCACAATCAATAAAAATAGAAGAAAAGAAAGAAGAAGAAAAGAAAGAAGAAGAAAAAAAGGAAGAAGAAAAGAAAGAAGAAGAAAAAAAAATAGAAGAAAAAAAAGAAGAAGAAAAAAAAGAAGAAGAAAAAAAAGAAGAAAAAAATGAAGAAAACAATGAAGAAAAAAAAGAAGAAAAAAAAGAAGAAAAAAAAGAAGAAATAAAAAAAGAATTAGAAAAAAAAGAAGAAATAAAAAAAGAATTAGAAAAAAAAGAAGATAAAAAAGAATTAGATAAAAAAGAAGATAAAAAAGAAGATAAAAAAGAAGAAGAAAAACCAAAAATAGAAAACACTCCTGAAAACCAAGAAAAAGGTAAAATAAAAATATTTAAAAAAAAAATATAGTAAAACAATTACTAGAATCAACTTTCTCCCCATTAAAAATCTACGAAGAAAAAAGTGAGGAAAAATCAAAATTATTTTGGTTAAATATTGACTTATTAAAAATACCATTAGGAGAAATTCTCGAAGAAAGTAAAAAAAAAAAAAAGAAAATACAATAATTTTTATATAACAAAAAAATATAGTCCACAAATTAAAAATTGAAGTTGAAGAAAAAAAAAAAAAACCAAAAAAACTTCAACCAAGGAAAATATCAACAAGTAGAGGAATGACTGCAATAAGAAATCAAAGGAAACCAGGAACACCAGAACATAATATAAGATCAAAGACAAGAGATCATAATATGACTCATACTTTAAGAAAAAATGATTTAGGAAAATCTTTTGATGTTATGCCTAAAATGAATGGTAAAGGAAAAATTGATAAAAAAAAAGAAAAAGATGATAAATTGAAAGAAAAGAAAGAAAAGGAAAAAAAAGAGAAAGAAGAAAAAATGAAAAAAGAAAAAGAAGAAAAAGAAAAAATTAAAAAGGAAAAAGAAGAAAAAATGAAAAAAGAAAAGGAAGAAAAGGAAAAAATAAAAAAAGAAAAAGAAGAAAAAAAGAAAAAAGAAAAAGAAGAAAAGGAAAAAATAAAAAAAGAA
>JAEEGK010005354.1_pt1 | contig 31053 bp, 27 predicted proteins | sample 8958771 | NCBI WGS metagenome assembly JAEEGK01 (sample SAMN16246547, study PRJNA631951) | gut metagenome | biome: gut microbiome; feature: rumen; material: SC-attached | host: Bos | place: Iran: Karaj | collected 2018-10
GGTGCAGATGGTTAAGATTTTTAGCATAGAAGATAGAAAAAGCACATTGGATTATATTCTCTCAACAGCCAAAGATTGTCCTAAGATAGTTTCTTTGGTTCAAGTAGGATCCGGAGCTGAAGGTTTCCGTGATGAAAAGTCAGATTTGGATTTTGTAATAGCATATGAGATGCAAGAACTGCGAAAGGGAAGTGGCTAAGGCGATAAATTCGGTAAAAGGATTGTCAGCCAAAGTCAGCCTGGAGAAGAATGAGGCTTATGTGTCCTATGAGAATGAGCCGTGTGAAGAAAAGGCGATAGATGCAGTACAGAAACTGGATTTTGTTGCCTATTTAAAAGATTGAAAAAATTTTGACCCCCGGGGACGGGGTTATTGGTTCAAAAAAATGAACCTCTAACCCCGTCCCCGGGGGTCAAAATTTACCGGAGTAATCTTGTACAAGGGGGATTTGTGTGCTATAGTTGATTTTCGGCAGAACTTATGTTTCTGTTGTGGGAGTAAAATAAAATTACAGGGGGAAGAAAAAAATGAATGAGAAAAAGTTTAGTGTACTTGCTTTAGTGGCATTGATACTTCAGGCAATAATGACCTTGATAGGTATTATAATGGTGATCATGCAAAAAACGCTGCTCCCAAAGTTTTACGGACAGTTATATGATGCTGACAGAATGATATTTCCGTCGGCACCTGTCTTTATGGTCCTGATGCTGGCAATCTATTTTATTTTCTTCTTTATTTCCAGAGAAGAGGGTAACAAGACCGGGGTCATTCTGCTTGTTGTATTTGCTGTTTTGATCTCTTTATTGAACGGATTCGTAAATACGTTGGTGATCAGATTTTACAGTCGCTTCGGAACTGAAGCTGTTGCGGCGTATACGGCGCTTACTTCACTTATTTCTTCTATACATTTTTTGGGGCTGCCTGCGTCAGTGCTTTTTTACGTCGCTTGCGGCAGATATACGGCTTGTGAGTGAATGCAGCGGGAAAAGATAATACTTAAAGCTCTATAGAACACGTTAACGTTTTCAGACTTTTGTCATAAACGCTAACGTGTTTTATTAATTTTAAAAAAGTTTAAACAAGAAAAAAGAAGGGCTCATGCAGCTCCTTCTTGGGGGGGAATTTTAAATAAAATATAGATGACCCTAAACATAATATATACAACGATCTTCCTCAGCGACCAATGTATACGCCGTTTACTGTGAGCTGATACTCACCTTTATTACTCACAACTTATGACCCTATTCATCAAAACGGCTTCTATATTTGTTCTATTATAATCTGTACCCTAAGGTACGATTCAATATTATTTTGAAAAAAATATTAATATTTACTTTATATTGTTTTTTCTTTTTACCTTGTTTTTAAAAATATCGGATGATAGAATATCTGTTGATATCGTCCCCTAGGGTACGAGTTTGATCTTAGTTTAGGCTTGTAATGATCACGGAGTTTAAAAATGAATGTAGAAAATGATTATCTGTTTAAGATCGGAGAAGTGGTCAAGATCTGCGGAGTGACCCGTAAAGCACTTCTGGTGTATGAAAATGAGGGACTGGTTGTACCGGCCAATAAGGATAAGTACAGTGGCTTTCGTTTCTATTCGGCTGAGAATATAACCCAGATCAGGTCCATAAAAGCTTTGCAGAAAGCAGGATTATCACTTAAAGAAATAGCCGGTTATCACAATGACCCCGAAAAAATAGACGAATATCTGAAACGTCTTATAGATCTCAGGGATGAATTGGATCGTAATATAACCAAACTAAAAATACGTTCAATGAAGACAAACAAGATGGAGATCAGCATAATCAATCTTTCCAAAACAGTCTGTTTTTCAAAAAGAAAGATATGCAGCAGTCTGCCTGAAGTGATCGCACATTTACGTGAAACGGATATTGAAGCGGGAAAGACAGGATCCGGATTGAAAGCGGCAGCTCTTTTTGCGATAGTTTCACGGGCGGGGCAGGATAAGATGGACTGGACAAGCTGTATTCCCATAGATAAAGGATATGCCGGACCGGAACGGCTGGAAATCCCCGAAGGAGTAGCACTTTGCCTGAATTATCGCGGACCATATGAAAAACTGGATGAGCCTGTGAAGGTACTGAAAGAATATGCACAGGAGCACAGATATCACCTTATTGGAGCTTTCAGACTTGATTTTGTGGAAGGTCCGCCTACTCTTGGCAATAGGTCTGAAGATTACCTTACCCGTATAACGGTATTTATCGAAGTATAAAACTAAAATGACCCTTTTGGGACGGGGTCATAAAGTGTCACCCACAACCCCGTCCCCAAAGGGTCATAATATTATAGAAGATCATATCTCTGTGATCTCTGTGTCTCCGGTTACGGTGATAGCCTGCTTTAAGGCACCGAACAGGCTCCTTAAAGTAGTGAAGGTCTCGTAAGCCTTATTGAAGTTATCCGCGGCCAGCTTTTTGTTGCCGTTTTCATTAGCCTGCCAGGAGGCAGTAGCGTATTTGTGGAGTTCTTCGTGAGTCCTTTCCACATTCTTGAAAGCGGGAGAAGAGGTGATGCGGGGATCGGTCTGTCTGCCCAGCCATTTGCCAAGTTTGCAGCCTGCGGGATTGTTGAGTTGCTCAAGCTTCAGCTGTTCATAGCCCGCAAGGTTATTAAATACTCTCCAGGTGAAGATGAGATGGTCTATTTCGAATACTATCATCCAATCCAGAGTATTAAGCTTAGCGCCGCCTCGTGCCAGATCGCTTCTTAATTTGTCCACTGCTCTTGAAATAGTGTATAGGTGCTTACCTGTGGCCATGCATTCGTCTGCAAGTTTATCATAGCTGTCGGCTATGGAGTCGATGGAGGCGATAACATTTTCCGTAAGCGCGGTCTGGGTGTTTATCTCGTCATATATATGATCTACGGATCCGCTTATGGCGTCTATCTGACCGCCCATCTCGTTGATCCTGTCTATGGACTTGTGTACTCTTTCGTTTCCTGCAATAAGCTGATCGGAGGTCATGGTAATGGATTCAGTAATGCCGTCGATGCCTTCGATAAGTTCCTTGACATAATCCTCGATCTTTTCTACGGATCTGGTGGTTTCCGAAGAAAGGTCCTTCATCTGCCCCGCAACTATGGCAAAGCCCTTTCCTGCTTCACCTGCCCTGGCAGCTTCTATGGAGGCATTGAGGGCGAGAAGCCCTGTCTTGTTGGCAATCTTCTTTACCATATCCACGATCTCGTTTATTTTATTGGCCTTGTCTCTGAAAAGCTCAGTTCTGTCACTGATGGCTTCCACACGTCCTGTAGACTGGTCCACCAGCTCCACACTTTCGGTCATCTCGTCAATGGAAGCCTGGGACATTTCCATAAGGGCATGGGTATTGTCCTTGATCTTCATTACCGAGTCCTGGATATCCATGATGGAATCGCCAATGTCTTTGCTGGCACCACGTATGTCATCTATGGAAACATTTTGGGATTCCACCTGTTCGATCATGGTTTTGACACAGGAACTGTCCCCGATGGTGACCATGGCCTTATTAAGCTTCATGACCATCTTGTTGTTGGACACGACTACGCTTTTAATAAGCGCATTGTACTGTTTGGCCAGTTCACAGTCCGTAAAATCGCCTTCCCGGGCATAGGCATACTCTCCGGTCACAGCCTTTTCCATAAGGCTCATAAGCATTTCCCGGTCATTATTGGTTTCTGCTCCGCTTTTTTTCTTTGAATTAAACATAAATACCTCTCCTCTTATCATTTCATCCGACAGATAAATCTATAATAGCAAAAAATCAGTTATAAGAACATAGTAAATTGTGCTACTTTACTACATAAAAAATAAGTTTTTTGACAGTTATGAGAGGGTAGTATATAATATATTTTAAAATATAAATGATATATGGATCGGTAAGACAATGAAGAAGCTTCAATATGTTGTGATCATTGCTGCCATGCTGGCTCTGGCTGCCTTTTACCTTAAGCCTTCTTTTCAAAAAGAAGAGGAGACGGTAAAAACCGCGGAGGACACATGCACAGTGGCAATAGTTCCTGCGGAAGAGTTTACTGTGGTATCTTCCAATCCCATGAGGGTTAAAAAGGGAGAAAATGCGGAATTTGAGGTCAGTATCAATGAGAATTACTATTGCGTTGATACTGACCTTTATAGGTGCGTAAATGACAAGATAATTGTAGAAAATGTATCTTCCGACAGAAGTTTTTATATAAAGACCATCAGAAAATACAATGTAACCGTGGAAGAAGCAAAAAACGGAACAGTAGAGCTTATAAACAACGAGGGGACAAGGTTCTGTGAGGGAGATACGGCAGAACTTATTCTTACCCCTAAAGATAATTACCTTATTGAGGGTATCCTTATTAATGATGTGCTTTATCCTGTCAGAAGCGATGGCGGATACACACTGAAGGTTGATGAGGATTGTACCGTCCGCGGCCTCTTTGCCGGTGTCGAGAAGAACTTTGTGCTGGCCAAGAAGAACATAGGCCGGGTGGAAGTCAGCGGAAACAAAGACTATGGTCGTTTCCTTTATGGTGATGAACTGGTGCTTTCGGTTGTGCCCACAGAAGGGATCATCTTTAAGGGCTGGACTACCGGCGGCTTTTTAAAGGACGGCGGAGTCATCATCGGTACCGGGGAAACATATGCCTTTACGCTTACCGAGGATACTGAGATCTACGCTAATTTCCTGGATGTGAACAACTATTCGGCCTCTTTCGTGGCAGATCATGAAACAGGAGAGGTCAAGGCTTTTGCAACTCTTTCAGCCGATGAATACGGTGAGCTTCCTATTTACAACAATGTAAAGAAAAGAGAGGGCTATCTCCTTACGGGCTTCAATACAGAAGCAGACATGAGCGGCGATTCCTACTGCGTGGGAAGCATGTTTGTGATGCCCCATAATAACGTTACCTTCTATCCCGAATGGACCAAGTGCGCTGACCCGGATAAGCTGGAATACAGCATTAAGAGCGGAAAGGCAGTGATAAGCGGGATAAGGGAAGGGGCAGTGGATGAGAACGGTACTCTTTGCATTCCCGATAATATTGACGGCACTGCTGTTTCGGGGATCGGCGCCGATGCCTTTTCGGGTAACAGCGATATCCGTACCCTTATCCTTCCTCCGGGGCTGTCATCTCTGGGCGACCGCGCACTTAAAAACTGTACGAATCTGAAGACCGTATACCTGGTAGAAACCATTTCTGCCATAGGAAAGGACTGCTTCGCAAACTGTGAGGCTTTCACGGACCTGAGACTCATCCAGTCCTATGCCAAGGTTTATGATCTGGACTATGATTCGGCGCTTGCAGAAAAATACATGAGGCTTAAAAACACCGAAGGTCCCCGCATCATTCTGGTGGGCGGCTCAAATCTCAGTTTCGGCATAAATTCTGAGATCTTAAGGAAAGCATTTCCCAAGTATGATGTGGTGAATTTCAGTACCACCTATCTGTACGGCCTTTCACCCCTTCTTGACCTGGTGGATAAAAACGTTCATGAGGGAGATGTAGTGATCCTGGCTCCGGAGTGCTACTTACAGATGTATTGCGCCAAGGAGACCACCAGTTTCAACAACTGGGAATATGTGGATTGCAATCCCGACATGCTCAAGGATATCAACATTAAGAATAATACTGCTTTTCTTAATACCGCACTGACTTTCTTTTACAATAAACGGGTGCATTCACCAAAGAAGGTCTTTAATTCCAATCCGGTCTATTCCAGATCCGGATTCAATGAATACGGGGACCTGGTCACTGCTCGAACGGGCAATAAAGTGTTGGAGCCCGTGATACCTTATGCGGGACTAATCACGGATAAAGGAATGAAGAGGATCAATGAGGCCTGCAGGTCCTTTACCGAAAAGGGGGCAAAGTGCTACTTTACCTTTACGTCTCTGTCCCTTGGCAGCAAGACCGGGGAGCAGGTGGTTAAGGGGGCAAAAAACTATCTTTCTTTACTGGATCAAAAGCTGGATAAGGAAGTGGTCCCGATTATTTCAGATCTGGAGGATTATCTTTTTGATACATATATGTGCTATGGAATCTGTTATCATCTGACCCTTGAGGGGGCAGAACTCAGAACGGAACAGCTTGTAAAAGACCTTTCGGCCTATTTGGAATAAGGGGGGATCGTATATGAACATCATGTCATTGACATATATAGGGTTTCTTCTTGTGACCTTACTTGTTTACAGGCTGATCCCGCAAAGGGCTCGAAAGATCTGGCTTTTCCTCTGCAGCATTCTTTTTTGCGGTCTTGTGTTGCCGCTGCAGACCCTGGGCATGCTTTTGTATGCCTGGATCGTGCTTGTTCTCGGCAAATTGTTGGGAAGGCATAAAAGTAAGGCCCTTCTTGCCTTCGGCATTATATTAAGCATAGGCTTACTCTACTTCTTTAAGTATCTGAATTTTACCATGTCGGTCATAGGCATAGACAGGACCTTTAAGATAATTGCCCCTATAGGCATTTCCTATATAGTCTTTCAATGCATCGCCTATCTTACGGAAGTTTACAGGGAGAAGATCACACCGGTAAGTGAACCCATGGATCTCTTCATTTACATGTTTTTCTTCCCCAAGGTATTGTCAGGCCCCATTGAACCGCCGGAAAGATTCATCCCTCAATTGTATGTGCCTGTTAAAAACACCTATAAGGACTATCTGGTTTCCTTTTCCTATATAGTTAACGGCTTTGTGAGAAAGATGGTGGTGGCGGATTTCCTCGCTGTAGGGGTTGACGCTGTATATGCCTCGCCGGACAAGGCAGACAGGTTTTCGCTCATTTTTGCGGCTGTCATGTATTCTTTCCAGATCTACTTCGACTTTTCGGGGTACACCGACATAGCGATAGGATCTGCGGGGATGTTTGGGATAAGGCTTACGCAGAACTTCAACAGACCCTATCTGGCAACAGGGATCAGGGACTTCTGGAAGAGATGGCACATCAGCCTTTCCACCTGGCTCAGAAATTATATTTACATCCCCCTGGGCGGAAATCGCAAGGGCTTTGCCAGGAAGCAACTGAATACGTTTATCACCTTTGCGGTAAGCGGTCTGTGGCACGGCGCTTCCCTTACCTACGTCTTATGGGGAGCTTTTCACGGTCTGATGCAGGTCATTGAAAATCTGTTCGACAGGAAGAAAATGAAGGAAGACAACCTGTTTATCAAAGGGATCAAAGTGCTTATCACCTTTGTACTCGTGACCATAGCCTGGATCTTCTTCAGGATACCGGGGATCGGAGATCTTAAAACCTTCGGGCATAGCTTCATACACAACACTCCCGATCTCACGGCAGCGGTAAAGCTTTGCTGCATGACAGTATCTGCGGGAGTGATCGTATCCCTTGGTTTCCTTTTTTCCGAACTGACCCGGCTCTTTTGCATGAAAAAAGGAAGGACCTTGGCAACGCTTTTTATCTGCCTTTTGGATGTATTTCTTATTATCGCCTCCATCGGCTTCTTCCCGGGTAACACGGCAGAGAGCAGTTTTATATACTTTAATTTCTAAAGATTAAGATTATGAACGAGAGAAAAAACTTATTTAAATTCATATTGTTTTTGATGATCTTTTTGATCTGCTTTGCAGGCATATGCTTTCTCGGCTGCAAATACCTGTCTGCTCTCAAAAGGGTTTATGACGAGTCATTTTATGCGGGACTTAAGACCAAGTATGACAGATTGACTTCGGTGAAAGGGCCCAAGATCGTGGTGATAGGAGGCTCCTCCGTGGCTTTCGGAATTGACAGTAAGATAGTGGAGCGGGAAACAGGAATTCCCTGTGTAAACTTCGGACTTTATGCGGCCATAGGCTTTAAGCCCATGCTGGATCTGTCAAAGAAGAGCATAGGTGAAGGCGATATTGTGGTGCTGGCACCGGAGCTTTCCTCTCAGATGTATTCCGGATATATAGGCTACGAGTATCTGACGGATTCGGTGGAAGGAAGACCGGACTTGGCGACTGCTCTGGGAAAGGAGTACGCAAAAGGGTTTCTCTCGGCTCTTCCCAAGTATTTAAGCCGAAGGAACAGGATCTTAAAAAGCGGGATATCCGTAGATGGTGTATATGCCAACAGCTCCTTTGATGAGTATGGTGATATAGTCTATTTAAGGAATGAAAATGTGATGAACGGCGGCTATAATAAAACAGATCTTCCGGAGATATCCACCGACATCCTTACAGAAGAATTCTTTGATATGGTGAATACCTATGCAGAGTATTGCAAAGAGAGGGGAGCGAGCGTATATCTGGGCTTTCCTCCTATGAACGCGCTTTCAGTTAAAGATACAGATGAGGCGCAGGAGGCTTTCTTAAATAAGCTTAAGGAAGATCTGGACTTTGAGATCCTTGCATCCCTTGAGGATCATATTATGGATCCGGGGTATTTTTACGATTCCAATTTCCACACCAATGATCCCGGAACTGTGTATAACACATTGCTCTTGGTAAATGATATAAAGCGAGTGACAGGAAATATGACATTGACTTCCATAGAGATACCTGAGCCTCTTGCGGGAGAGGAAGAGGAAGATACCGATAAGGAAATACAGAACGACGGCATCTTTAATTTCATTCTTACGGACAAGGGCATAGTGGTAAAAGGTCTTACGGAAGAGGGAAAGGCGCTTACGGAACTAAATGTGCCCACAGTACTTGGGGGGTACAATGTATGGGACATCGATTCCTTTGCCTTTGAAGACTCCAAAGCTATAAAACTTACGCTTCCGGACGGTATAGGAATAATCCGGGAAGGCATATTAAAAAATGCGGATTCGATAAAAAACGTATACATTTATTGCAAAAACCTTCCCGAAGTGTCTTCCGACATGCTTTATATGGCTCCGGAGGATGTGGTGCTTTATGTGGAAAAGGACGTATACGGAAAATATGTGACTGACTATTTCTGGGGACTTTTCTCCCATAAATTGAAGCCTATGGATGAATAGAGTTGAAAAAAAGTCCTATTTATTGTATATTTATTCCAACGACAAAGTCGTATGAATAATGATCATTCAGGAGGAAAAAAGATTATGGGAAAGAAGTTAACCGGTGCTGTTTCTTACATTACCATCATCGGATGGATCATCGCATTTGTTCTCGGTGACAGAAAAGGTGCCAAAGTTCATTTGAATCAGAGCCTTGTTATTGTTGTGGCAAATCTTATCCTTACGATAGTTGCCAAGGTTCTGGGCGGTATTGCCATCGTGTCCACTGTTTTATGGGTACTTGACATTATCCTGTTTGTGCTTATGATATTAGGCTTTATCCGTGCTATCATGGGCAATGATGAGCCCCTTCCCATAATCGGCGGAATTAAGATCTTAAAGTGATCGGGATTCAAGAACTATAACTAATTAGGAGCAGAGGAAAAGAGTATGAGTAAAAGATTATACAAAAGCAGAGAGAGAAAACTTGCGGGCGTTTGCGGAGGAATAGCGGAGTACTTTGATATCGACCCCACGATCATAAGGATTGTATGGTTGATCTTTGTATTATGTGCAGGTACCGGATTAGTGGCATATATAATCGCGGCTATCGTTATGCCGGATCAGCCGGACAATATGGATAACATACAATAAAATAATAAAAATGCAGCCGTTGCGGCTGCTTTTTTTGTGCCTTCCCGACAGTTGCTACAAGCTTTATTTATGGTATAATTTACCTATAAGATCTCTTAAGAGAAAAGGAGAAATAATGGATTCCGTTATAAAGACTTTTAAATATGATAACGGTGAGATACAAAGGGTACAGCAGGTGACATTGGAAAAGGAGGAAGCATTTCATTTCTTTAAGCCCGCAAAAAGTGAAAAGGCTTTTGAAAGGATATGCGCTCTCTATAAGAACTTTACTGTACCCAAATGTCCTTATATATTCGGCAGGATGATGCATTTCTGTCTTCCGGAGGATATTAGGGTTCCTGAAGAGGTGCTGGAAACCGCAAAGAAATATGAAAACAAGTATGGTATTCTTTCGGACGATATAAATAAAGTAGCCATAGCCTTTAAAGAAACGCTTAAGATAAGTAATAAGGGTGAGGTCAGCGAGAAAAGAGGAAAGAGGAGCGGTCACTCGGAAGCAGTTTCGGATTTTTACCGATTGCTTAAGGATAGGGGCTGTGCAAAGACTGTCTGCGGTAAACTCCCCTTAAATAAGATCCTTCCTGTGGGAAGGGACTTTGGTCTGATATCGGAATCAGAGAAGGGATCGACTTTAAAAGCGAATTCCACCTTCTTTATAATGGACTCCTTTGATGTTACATCCCTTTACGATGTGATAGGAACACCCTTCGGGCTTACGGCCGAAAATGGAACGATCCTGACCCCTCCCCTTTATAAGAGAGAAGCTTTTACAGTGGGAGCGGATGGCAGTGTACGGATAGAAAGCCCGGAAATAAAGGACCTCACAGTCCGGATCGGAGGACTTTCCTTAAAAGACGGAGAAGAGGGGGTTACCTTCTTTGAAAGACCGAAAAGAAACAGAACCCCTCTCGTCAGGAAAAAAGAAAGGGCTCTGGATCTGGCGGTGATCGGTAAAAAGGTGGTGGCTGTCAAGAAAAACGGTAAAATGACTGTTCCCGCCGCAGGTTTTGTTATAAGGATAAAAGGAGACAGGCTTTTTTCAAAAGATAATGCGGAGTATGATAAAACGGTAAGAAGTCTGGTGGGAGCCGAGGTAACATATGCTTGGGAGACGGATGTGAGATTTGCGGTTTCTGCGGGGAATTCTCTTGTGATAAATGGAGAAAAGACCACAGGTTTTAAGGCAAAGTATTATAATATTAGATTTCCCTGGAAGGTTAAATATCCCCCTTCATTGTATCCCTTAAGCTTTAAAAGGGACAGAGCGCCCAGAATGGCCATCGGAGAGGACAGCGACGCTAAACTTGTGCTTTTGTGGTTTGAAGGAAAGGGGAAGTTTTCCTATGAAAAGGGTGTGGATTCCTGTGGAGCAAGCCTTAAGGAAATGGCAGACATATGTTCGGAGCTCGGGATCAGAAATGCCGTGAACCTGGACGGAGGCGGTTCCGCTCAAATAATGTATAAAGGAAAAAGAGAACTTAAGATATCCGACAGGAATAAAAAGGATAATACAGAAAGTGAAAGGGCGATACCTTTGGGACTCTGTGTGAAATAAAAAAGGCCGTCTCCGGTCAAAGGAGACGGCTTCTCTTAAATGTGAAATCTTCTCTGGAATTCTCTGGCCACGGCTCTTCCTTTAAAGATGATGGCACCCGCAAGTACCGTAATGGTGATGATAAGGCATATGCCCCAGGTCATGGGCATATCTTTACGCAAGGTGTACATCACACTGAAAGGGATCACGCTGAAGAGCAGACCCGTTAACAGGTAGGTCATGGCATTTCCCTGCTTGTCCAGCATGGTAAGGGCAAAGTTCACGACCAGGCTGGCGGCGATGGTGATGGGAAGGATCCAGTCACGGAACAGCCAAAAGAAATCAAAGCAATAAGAGGTTACGCCCAGAAGGACAAGGATCCAGAATACCATCACGGTGACCCTTCTGGCGGATGCGGTTCCGGGTTTAAATTGCTTCATTATCCCAAATTCAAAGGCGACAAGCCACATGGCGATTATCAGGCTCCAGTGAAGGTTTGGAAAGCCCGGAAAACGGATCTCAAGTAAAAGATCAAGACCCAGTCCCGCTATTATGATCGCCCAGACTATAAACAGTTGCACCTTGTACAGAAAGGAACGGAACTGTAAAGAGGGATGTTCGGGGAAATAAGGACTTTCACCTTCACCGGTTAAGCGGCTTTGACATAAAGGGCATTTGGTGAGGTTTCCGCCCACTTCTATTTTACAATAAGGACATTTCTTCATTATCTGACCACCTCCGTTGCATAAACTCTGATCTCAATACCGGAATCGGCCAGACCTCTGACAAGGTTTTTTACGACCGCAGTATTTGAATAGGGAGACGAAACACCGAGAGTAAGGTCGTTCTTGTAACTGAAGATAGTGGAAAAAAGGTTACTGGAACTGCAAAAACCGTTGTAATTCTCAATAGCGTCCTCCACTTCGCACGGGGGCTTTTGAATGCCCAGATTGGACAATACCATGGACACTTTTTTATCGGTTATCCGGGTAACGGTCCTTACCACCAGCTGTTTTATGAAAAGAGGTACTGCACGGACGGGAGCCACATATTCCATGGTCTCGTAATTATCCATCTGCTTCTTTATACTTTCCTCGGACAATTGGCTTTTTAGGGTGGCATCAAATTCAAGAGCCAGTTCTTCAAGGGTTATATCCTTATCAAATACATGGGTTACATTTACATTGTTAAAAAAGTTTCTGGCGGTGTGGGAAGGATAATACTTCCTTAAGTTTACCGGAAGAGAAACGGTAACGGGCTTGTCCCTTCTTCTGGGAGGCATTTCATCTCGGATGGCCATCATCCAGGCTGCTCCGAGAAAGCTTGTAAGTGAAACACCGATACTTTTTGCCTTGGGAAGGATCTGATCCACAGGCATATGTATCTCGAAAAACTGCAATTGATCATAGGGGAGTTTAAATCCTCCGGGGTGATAAGCATTCTTTTTGGAACTTCTGGAAAGGCTCATATTTCCGAAAAACTGGCGATAGCTGTCCTGAGACAGGTCGTCCGCCGAAGCACCGGAATGGAGCGCCACGTCCCCGTATTTTCCGGGATATTTGAGCTTAAGGTAGTGGAGGACCAGAATGTTAAGGAACTCCAAACCTCCTGTGCCGTCCGAAAGAGCGTGGAATAGTTCCAGATTTATCCTTTTACCGAAATAGGTGACTTTATAATGAAGCATTGCTTTTGCAGGGTTATACAGAGCAGGGCAGACGCGGTCGCTTTCCTCGGAGACCACAGGCATGATATCCGTGTCTTCTATATAGTGCCAGAACACGCCGCGCCTTATGCGCACCTGCACCTGAGGCCTGTCCTGAATAGCCATGAGCACGGCTTCCTGAAGTATAGCCGGATCTATGTCCTCTTTCAGGATGCAGCTAACCCTAAACGAACGTGTGTCCCTTTTGGAGACTGACGCCAAAAAGACCTTAGCCACGTTATCTATTCTGTACCAGTTGTTACTTGTCATATTATCCCTCAAGTTAATTATAGATTGTTTTCTCTTATCTCTTGTGTTACATAGGCGGCAAGTCGCTTCATCGCCTGAGTGGCAAGGGGCAGCGGCATTTGCTGGTATACGTGCCAGCCGTTCTCGTCGATGTCAAGGACCGCTCGTCCGCCTTCTTCAGTGATCCTGTCCTTAAGCCTTCTGCTATCGTCAAGCAGGATCTCGTTCCGCCCTGCCATGATAAATACCGGAGGAAGGCCGTTAAGCTGTCCGAAAAGCGGGCTGAAGGCCGGATCCTTGGGATCTTTGTTATCCCCGATGTAGGCCTTGGCTGCACCCAGCACGTAATCTCTGGTTAAGATCGGATCCTTTTCCTTATAGATCTCATAGGAGGGGGCAGTGCCGGTCATATCGGTCCAGGGACTGAACAGCAGGAGCCCTCGGGGCACGGGCCTGTTTTCGCAAAGCAGCTTTTGGGTCAGGCAAAGGGCCAGATTGCCGCCTGCGGAATCTCCCGCAATAAAGATGTGATCCGGTGCATATGTATTCTCGACCAGGTGGTCCCACACAGCCATACAGTCGTTTAATGCAGCGGGGTAGGGATGCTCCGGAGCCAGTCTGTAATTAATGGAATAGGTGGTAAAACCTGTGGCTAAAGCAAATTTGGAGGCCAATATTCTGGCATAGTCCAGCTTTCCCGTAACGTATCCGCCGCCATGAGCATAGAGTATGGCGAAGTTGGGATTGTGGGCCAGTTCCGGGCTCACGGCTTCACATTTAATACCGTTAACAGTAAAAGGTCTTATATTTATATCATTTTTGGGAGCAGCCAGACGCCCGGCTCTTTCCATTACCCGGCGATGACGCTTGAGGTCTTCTTCCTCAAGGGAACTTCCGGATATGAAATTTACTACTTTAAGAGCCTTGAGCATGGTGTCATTCAGGTTCTTGAGACCCTGCTGCTTCTTAATGTCTTTATTATCCATTTGAACTCTCTTTACTTGATTTTTGATCCGATCGAATATTACAGATCTGTATTATTATATACCAAACGATGTATGATAACAAGGACTTCGAACCTACTTGACGGAGTAAAAACAGAAAGTTATAATAAAGGGTAACTTTGAATTTTACCGGATATGATGATGTATGTACTTTTGACAGGCCATATGGCAAGGAGGCAGCATTTGGCATATTTAAGGAGTATATTTAACAGGAAAAGCATATTTTGGTTTGTGTGTGCGCTTGTTCTTTGGCTGGCACTTTTCGTAGATCTTGTTATCTCCGTAAGGAGCGAAAATTCCTCTTTTTCTTATTCCTTTGCAGGCGATTCGGACAGAGGTTCTCTTCCCGTAGATGTAAGTATAAATGTATCCCAGTCCTGGGATGATTATATCGGAGATGTACAGATCAAAGGAGCGGAATATGACGGTACTGTAGTCAACGGATCGGGTAAAGAGATCAGAAACTGGATACTTACAATAAAGCTTCCGGAAAGTGACGGACAGATCGATTCCAGCTGGAACGGGACTTATGAGAAAACCGGTAACGCGATAGATTATTATCCCGATAAGAATGTATATGTCATTGAAAAGGACAGTTTCAGAACTTTTGGTTTCATCCTTAAATCCGCAGAAGTTTATAATGACTTCGCTTTTGATATTTCGGGACGATATGTTACCTATAAAGAAGACTATCCCATGTATTGGGCTATAGTGTATATTACGATCGCATATGCGGTTGCCTTTATAATGTATGCCTCCATGCAGATAAAAATGGAGATGCGAAGAAGAAGCGACGATGAGATAATCAGACAGACCATGATGGTCTTTGTAAACTCCATCGATGCCAGAGACGAGTACACAAAAGGCCATTCCGTAAGAGTATCCGAATATTCTTCGGCCATTGCGAAAGAAATGGGCTATTCGGATGATGAAGTCAGGAAGATCGGATATATAGCTCTTCTTCATGATTGCGGTAAGATCATGATCCCGGGTAGTGTTTTAAAGAAGCCCGGGAAATTAACGGAAGAAGAGAAGCGTGAGATCCGGCAACACACCGTTATGGGCGGAAAGATGCTGGAGGGATTCACCTCTTTGGAAGGCGCCAGAGAAGGAGCCCTATACCATCATGAGTATTATAACGGAGAAGGATATCCGGAGGGGTTAAAAGGTGAACAGATACCTAAGCCGGCAAGGATAATATGTGTGGCGGATTCCTTCGATGCCATGAACTCCGACAGATGCTACAGAAAGCATTTGGGAAGAGAGAGGATAGAGGCGGAACTCAGAAATAATAAAGGCATTCAGTTCGATCCGGAAGTTGCGGAATGTATGTTAAGACTTATAGAAACCGGAAAATTGCATGTAATGGATTGAGATCAAAAGGTCAAGGGACAGCCCTTGATCTTTTTTTTTCTCGGAATAAAAAAAACACAATACCACTTGACACATTATACTATGTGATGTATAGTATGGTGCGTCAAGTGGTATTGAAGGGCTGAGAATATATATGCCTGACTTTATCAAAAGGAGGTTTTAATGGAAGCGCAATTCAGAAGAGGAATACTGGAAGCCTGCGTTCTGGCGGTCCTTGAAAAGAGCGAATCCTACGGCTATCAACTGGTAAAAGATGTAAACCGGTTTATAGAGATAAGCGAATCTACCATGTATCCCATACTCAGGAGGCTTGAACAGACCGATCAACTGGAGGTCTTCAGTATGGAGCACAACGGAAGGCTCAGAAAGTATTACAGGATCACGGACGAAGGAAGAAAAAAGATCACGGAGTTATTGGAAGAGTGGAAGGAGATCGTTAAGATCTACCGGTTTATAATTAATGAGAGAGAGGGAGACCATGAATAAGCAGGAATTTCTCCAAAAGCTGAAAGATGAGTTGGAAAAACAAAAAATCGGAAATGCGGACAGCATGTTGGATTTCTATGATGAAATGATATGTGACCGCATTGAAGACGGGATGAGTGAAGATGAGGCCGTTGCTTCACTGGAGAGCATTGAAGAGATCGTGGAAAAAGCGGCTATGGAAAGACCTGTAACGGCGATCGTTAAGGACAAGGTCATAAAGAGCAGGGAAAATGCAAAGGCAAAGGGAAACGGCGGAGCATGGATAGTGCTGGCGATCCTGGGATTTCCGATCTGGCTGCCGTTATTGACAGTGTTGTTAAGTCTGTTCGCTGTCCTGTGGATAGTATATTGGGTTTGTGTGCTGTGCCTTATTATAATCGCACTTTGCTTCCCCATCATCGGAGTTTCGGGCGTTTTGGGAACAATACTCGGGAGCTTGGGTTATCTGACATTCCCGGGAATCCTTGTTTCGGTAGGTACGGCAGCGCTGTTCATCGGAATAAGCGTGCTTTTGTCAAAGCCTTTTGTGTCCCTCTTAAAAGGGACCTGGAAGTTTTTCGTCTATATGCTATCAGGACTTAAAAGGCTTTTGTTTGGCGGTATAAAAAGATAATTGTGGGAGAAAAGGAAGAAAAAAATGAGTAAAAGAGTATTATATGGCTTGATAGCCTGCGGTGCAGGACTTATAATTATTTTTATAGGATTTGTTTTGGGAAGGGGAGATAATATGGTATTCGGAAAAAATTCAAACTATAACCGGGTTGAGAAAACATATGTCTGCACAAGCGATATAAACGATCTGGTGGCAAATGAGTCTGACATCGATATCGTTATCGGAACGGGAAATGTGGACAAGATCACCATCCGTTATTTTGTGGATGAGGAGATGGAAAAGGTAAATATCGCGGAAAAGGACGGAAGATTGACTTTTGATCGTGAGAACAGGAAAAGGTTTTCGTTTAATATAGGATTTGAGTTTAAATCCTATGATACCGAGATCATTTTGCCGGAATCCTTTAACGGAAGGGCAGTCATCGGAACCACCAGCGGAACTATAGAGGCAGAGGATATCAAGGGTACCGGAGTGGTGCTTAAGGCTAATTCGGGTTCTGTCAAGGCGAGGAGGATAGAAGCGGAAGACCTGACTGTGACCACTACCAGCGGGCATATTACCCTGGACAGAGCAGAGGTTAAAAACTGTGTGGATCTGGAAAACAATTCCGGCGGAATAGGGGCCAACAATATCGAATGCGAAGATATTAAGATCAAGACCACCAGCGGAAGCATAAAGAGTGAGGAGATCACGGCAGAAAATGCGGAGCTTAACAGTTCCTCCGGAAGTATCACGGCGAATGAATATAAGGTGGACAAGAAAATGCAAATGCATGCCACCAGTGGCAGCCTTCGTGTGTATGATTCAAAGATAGGGATCCTTAAATCCGAAAATTCCTCCGGAAGTCACACCTATAACAAGGTTACCGTGGACGAGATCAGTGCGGAAGCAAGCTCCGGCGGTATCCAAATGGAGAAGCTTGACATTAAAAAGACCGGCAACTTTAAGACCACCAGTGGAAGTGTCCACGGAAGTATAGAAGGAAAAGAAAGTGATTTTTCCGTGTTAGTGGATAACACCTCCGGATCCTCCAACATCAAAAACAGCCGTAGCGGAGAGAAAACACTGGATATCAGCACCACCAGCGGCAGTACCCGCATAAGTTTTACGGATTAAAGGGTAGAGAAAGCCTATGCCTTCGGGACAAAAAAGATAAATATTGACTTTTCTATTTGAACGAAATTTGTTACAATAGCAAACGTAATTTTATTCTTTAAGTTATCTAATACGGAGGTATATATAAAATGGTTAATTCTATTGATGCGGAAGACGATCAGTTCGCTTATCGCTATGACACACAGCTTTTGATCGACAGAAGAGACAAGGATCTCGATGAGGACGAGATCGCTGATTACATCACGGAAAATTTCGAGGGAAACAGCCTGATCGCAGCAGGCGACGAGGATCTCATAAAGATCCATTTCCATACCAACGAGCCCTGGAAGATCCTGGAATATTGCAATACCATAGGCGAGATCTATGATATTGTGGTGGAGGACATGATCAGGCAGTCCAACGGACTTCACGGCTAAATATTTGGAACCATAGGGGACGTTTCTTTTTTGGCTTTTTTATAAAAGCCGGAGAAGGATCGTCCTTGCTTTTTTATATATTTATCAAGAGGTGAAAGATATGTGGGCTTACGAAAGCGTTTTCTATCAGATATATCCCCTGGGATTTACCGGAGCGCCCTTTGAAAACGACGGGGTGCAGGAACACAGGATATTAAAGATCATTGATTGGCTCCCGCACATTAAACGGTTGGGAGCTGATGCTGTTTATCTGTGTCCCGTTTTCGAGTCGGATACCCATGGCTATAATACAAGGGACTACAACCGGGTGGACTGCCGCCTGGGCACGAACGGGGACCTTAAAAAGGTGGTCTCGGCTTTTCATGAAAACGGTATCAAAGTGGTGCTGGACGGCGTGTTCAACCATGTGGGCAGAGGCTTTTGGGCTTTTAAGGATGTGCTGGAAAAGAGAGAGAACTCGCCCTACGTAAACTGGTTTTCACGCATAGATTTCGGCGGCAATTCAAATTACAACGACGGTCTTTGGTATGAGGGCTGGGAAGGTAATTACGATCTGGTAAAACTGAATCTTTGGAATCCTGAAGTTAAGGAGCACCTTTTTAAGGCAGTGGGCGGATGGATAGATGAATTCGACATAGACGGCCTGAGGCTGGATGTGGCCTATTGCCTTGAAAAAGAATTTCTGCACGAACTTAAGGTTTTCTGCGGCTCCAAAAAAGAAGATTTCTTTTTATTGGGTGAGGTGCTTCACGGAGAGTACGGAAGGATGCTTTCCGAGATGAGCCTTGATTCCCTTACAAATTATCAATGTTACAAAGGACTTTATTCGGCTGTAAACAGCTTTAACCTTTTTGAGATAGTTCATTCCCTTTTGAGGCTCTTTGGACCGGAAGACTGGACGGTGGCAAGGGGGTCACATCTTCTTTCTTTCCTTGATAACCACGATGTGACCAGGATCGCTTCTGTATTAAATGATGAAAGGGAACTTAAGCCTGCCTATGCCCTGATGTTCGGAATGCCGGGCATTCCCTGCGTGTATTACGGCAGCGAATGGGGTGTGAAGGGAGACAAAAAGGACGGTGATCCGGCACTCAGGCCCTGCTTCGATGCACCGGTATTTAATGAACTGTCGGAATATATTTCCCGGCTTTCGGAGATCAAAAAGCGGGAGAAGGCTCTTAATTACGGAGGTTTCAGAAGTCTGCTCCTTACAAACAGAGCCTGTGTGTTTGAACGCAGATGTGACAATGAAAGGATACTTGTGGCGGTAAATATCGATGACAGGCCCTTCATGGCGCAGTTTGACGCAGGCTGTCAATGGGCTGAGGAATTGATCTCGGGAGAGGACCATGATTTTACGGGAGGAAGTGAATTGGCTCCTTTTGGGGTATATTTCTGGAAAATGAAAGATATGTAGATAAACTATCTAAAATTTGACTTCTTTTTTCCGAATTTATGGTTGACCTGTGAATATTTATTCGCTAATATGTATACATTACATTGTTTTTTGGGGTCAACCTGAGTGGTGTAAGGAGAAATTGAACAAAAATAGGGAGGCAATTCTATGAAAAAGAACAAAGTACTGATCGCAGCGATCGTAGTTGTTGCTGTAATTGCTGTGATCGCCATTGTGCATGCTGCGGGAACCGATTCCTTTGCAGGCACGGCCTGGGCGCTTCTTCCGCCTTTGGTAGCTATTGCACTGGCACTCATTACCAAGGAAGCTTATTCCTCACTCTTTGTGGGAGTATTTCTGGGGGCCTTCATGGCAGCAGGCTGCTCGGTGCTGGGAACATTGGACACTTTGACAGTTGACGGCTTTTCCGCAGCTATTGCAGACAATGCGGGAATCTATCTTTTCCTGGTGATCCTGGGAATAATCGTTGCCCTTGTAAATAAGTCCGGAGCATCCCGTGCTTTCGGTACCTGGGCACAGAAACACATAAAGACCAAGGCTGGCGCACTTCTTGCCACCTTCGCACTTGGTGTTCTGATCTTCATCGACGACTACTTCAACTGCCTTACGGTAGGTTCTGTAATGGCTCCCGTAACAGACAGCAAAAAGGTATCCAGAGTTAAACTGGCTTATATCATCGATGCTACCGCAGCTCCCGTATGTATGATCGCTCCTGTTTCTTCATGGGCGGCAGCGGTTTCGGGCTGTGTGGAAAGTGATACCTATTCCGGTATTGCTCTCTTCGTAAGAGCTATCCCTTACAATTTCTACTCCATCTTCACCTTTATCTTTATCATCGGCCTGGTACTTATGGGATTCGATTACGGTAAGATGAGCGGTTTTGAGATCAAGGCTCAGGAAACGGGAGACCTTAGTATCCTGAATGTAGATATCAACGAAGACAAGAATGTACGTGATGTAGAGGAGAATGGACCTCAGTCACCGGGAAGAGGAAAGATAATCGATCTGGTACTCCCCATCGTTCTTCTTATAGCTTTGTGTATCTGGGGACTGGTTAGAAACGGATATCAGTCACTTGACGGAGAGGGAAGTGTTATAGATGCTTTCTCCAATACCGATTCCTATGTGGGACTTCCCTGGGGCTGTATCCTTGCGCTGGTCATCATCATCATTTATATGATCATCCGTAAGATCGTTTCCTTTGAAGAAGCTATGGAATGCATACCCAAGGGCTTTATCGCCATGGTACCTGCCATCACCATCCTTGTACTTGCCACATCTCTTAAGAACATGACCAACGGTGCACTTTCCGCATCCGAGTTCGTTAAAGCTATGATGGCCAACGCTCAGGGCCTTTCCTGGCTCCTTCCCGCCATCACCTTTGTGGTTGCCTGTGTTATCGCTTTTGCCACCGGTACTTCCTGGGGAACCTTCGGAATCCTTATTCCCATTGTTTCCGCCATCTTTCCGGAGACCAGCTCGCTGTTCTTCGTAGGCATATCTGCCTGCCTTGCGGGCGCTGTATGCGGCGACCACTGTTCACCCATTTCCGATACAACGATCATGTCCTCGGCGGGTGCTCATTGTAACCACATCGATCACGTAGAGACCCAGCTTCCATACGCCTTAAGCGTTGCGGGCATATCCTTCGTGACCTATCTTGTAGCCGGTATCCTGGATTTTGCAGGCGTTGCATGGGTGTCCATTCCCGTCGGAGCGGTGATGACGGTTGGATTCCTTTTCGTAATGAAAAAGATATATGCAAAATAGATAAAAAGATGTTTAAAAATGGAGATTTTCGGATCTCCATTTTTTATTTATTTTTTCCTTTAATTCTATCATGGTTTATGGTACAGTTCTTTTCATATGAATAAGACCGATGGTCGATCAGGCATATGTTCTGTCGACTTCGGGTCAGGAGGACAACATGGTATCATTTGAAAGCGATTATATAGCGGGAGCACATCCCAAGGTATTGCAGAGACTGGTGGACACCAATCAGGAAAGCCTTTCGGGCTATGGCACTGATAAGTATTGCAGCAGTGCAAAGGAAAAGATAAAGAAGGCTTGTGACGCACCGGATGCGGAAGTGGAATTTCTGACCGGCGGAACCCAGACCAATATGGTGGTCATTTCCACTATGCTGAGAGGTAATGAAGCAGTTATAGCCGCAAAGACCGGACATATTAACTGTCATGAGGCGGGAAGCATTGAGTATTCCGGATATAAAGTAATGGAAGTGGAGCAGTATGAAGGTAAGCTTAAAGCTAAGGATGTGGATGCGCTGGCTGAAACCTTCTACGGCGATGAAAATCATGAGCATATGGTATATCCCAAGATGGTATATATATCTCATCCCACGGAATACGGTACGCTTTATTCCAAAGCTGAACTGGAAGAACTGGCAGCAGTATGCAAAAAGTACAGCATGTACCTTTTCCTGGACGGGGCCAGACTGGGCTACGGTCTCATGAGTAAGGCAACGGATGTGAGTCTTCATGACATAGCAAAGCTCTGCGACGTGTTCTATATCGGAGGCACCAAAGTGGGCGCCTTGTGCGGAGAAGCCATTGTCTTTAAGAAGGGCTTAAGACCCGAGCATTTCGTAGGGCTTATAAAACAGCGCGGAGCTCTTGTGGCCAAGGGTAGATTGCTGGGTGTTCAGTTTGACGCATTGTTTACAGACGGTCTTTATTTCGAGATCGGAAGATATGCGGAAGAAATGAAAGAGAAACTCAGAAAGCTTTTCATAGATCGTGGGATCAGGTTCTTTATAGATTCCCCCACGAATCAGCAATTTGTTATCCTTGAAAACAGCATGATGGAAGAGCTTAAGAAATATGTGGCTTTCAGCTTCTGGGAGAAGCTTGATGCGGATCATACCGTAGTGAGATTTGCCACCGGCTGGTCTACAACCGAAGAGGACCTTAAGGTGCTGGAGGATGCATTAAATAAAGTAATGTAAAAAAACAGGACGTCAAAAAGGTATTTTACCTTTTTGACGTCTGTTTTGTTTTTATTCTACCAGATTATTTATCCAGATACGTTTCCTTAATAAGATCGCTCCCAGCGCTACCTTAAACAGATCCGCCGCCTGTACACAGATGTACAGGGGAAGGATGGGCATTGCTGTAAAGGCGCTTAACGCAAAAGCTATGGGGAAGGAAACCAGCAACACAAACACCGAATCGAAGAAGAAGGTGATGATGGTCTTTCCGCCGGATCTTAGTGTGAAATAGGACGCATTCAGAAAGGCATGTATGGGAAGGCAGCATCCGTTGATCCTCAGGAGATTTGCGGCAAGCTCCTTGATCTCCGGTTCAGTATTATAAAGCTCGGGGAAAAGGGGAGCGCAGATAAATTCTATGCCGCCGAATACCACGCAGATAAGCACTGCCATGGTGATCAGTTTTCTGTCCGTATCCACCGCTTCGTCGTTCTTGGAAGCACCCAGGAGATTACCGATTATAATGGCTATAACGGATCCCATGGAGATGACCATTACATTGAACAGGTTAAATATGGTGTTTGAAATGTTTACCGCAGCCACCACATCCAATCCTCGTGTGGAATAGCGCTGGGTAAGTGCAGACATTCCGAGAGACCAAAGGAATTCATTGGCAAAGAGAGGGGTTCCTCTGTAAAGGATCTTCTGTACCAGCTCCTTAGGGATGGCAAGGGACTTGTAAAGGCCTTTTATAAACGGACACTGTTGCGAATGGGTATGCGTCCATATCAGTATTATCAAAAATTCCACAAAACGGGCAATTATCGTTGCAATGGCTGCACCCACTACTTCCAGGCGGGGAGCGCCAAAGTGGCCGAAGATCAGGATATAGTTAAGAGCAAGGTTTAATACGGTTGCCGTGATACCTGCTATCATAGGAACCGTGGTCTGTTCCGTCTCGCGGAGAGTTCCGGAATAGGCATTGGTGAAGGTAAAAGGAATGAGTCCGATCAGCATTACCAAAAGGTAATCCTTGGCATGGCCGAAAGTTTTCTCCATGTCCAGAGCGGCATCGGTTTCCGTCATGAACAGGTGGATCAGGGTATCACCCTGAAAATAGAAGATGAGCAGTCCTGCCACCAGAATGGCTGATGCTATCATGAGCTTAAACCGCATGGTTGCCCGCACACCTTCGTGATCACGCTTTCCGTAGTATTGCGCCGTAAATATGCCGGGGCCGGAAATGGCTCCGAAAATAGCCAGATTGAACACGAACATTAGCTGATTGACAATGGAAACACCTGTCATCTGCTCCGTTCCGATGGCGCCTACCATAATGTTATCCAGAAGACCCACGAAGTTGGTGATCATGTTCTGGATGATAATGGGGATGGCTATCCTTAATACGTTTTTGTAAAATCTCTTATCTCCGAAATACTTTTCCATATAAACCTCTTTCCAAGCAGTCAGAGGATTATAGCATAGGAAAACCGCAAAGTAAAGAAAAAACGGAAAATGCAAAATGAACCTAGGGGACGGGGTTAGGGGTTCAAAAAAGATTCAAAATGAACCTTTGGGGACGGGGTTAGGGGTTCAAAAAAGATTCAAAATGAACCTTTGGGGACGGGGTTAGAGGTTCAAAAAGAGTCAAAATAAGGCTTTTCAAAAGAACAGCTTTATTGTATGCTGTAACAGTACAACAATTGATAAAACTAATTAAGGGGGGGCAAGCTCAAAAAGGCAATAAATGGGTTATATGAAATATATTCATTTATAATTGCGAAGAAACGGGCAATGATAAAGGCTATAATACAGAAAATATGTTATAGGGATTATGACAACACAGATGAACTAAAATACGATCTGACAGGGAGTAAAAAGATGAAAAGAAGTATTATTAAGCTGCTGCCGCCGATGTTGGCACTTATTCTGGCAATAGGATGCGGCAGGGAAAATGAAAAAGCAGGAGCGGGTATCACCAATACGCCTATCCCGACTTTTACACCCACCGCTACGGCGACGGTTACACCCACCGCCACTGCCACACCTATTGTAAAACCCACAGCTACCCCTATACCTGGCGGCGAGGTAGTATTTAAAAACGGAGAGGAGAAGAGTTATATGGAAAAATGTAAAACCGTGTTGGAGACTAAACCTGAGGTTTCCGTGTATATAGCAAAAGAAGGTGTAAAATACGGCAGATTCAAAAAGTACACCTACTACTCCCGCACAGCAGAACGTGATACCAATGTAAATGTACTTCTTCCCGCCGATTATACGGAAAGCAGGAAATATCCGGTGCTTTATATTTTACACGGATTCTGGGACAATGAAGATTGGATGGCAAGATCCCAGGTAAATCTGAATTATCTTTTGGGAAATCTACAGGCTGCGGGCGTTGCAAAAGATATGATCGTGGTACTTCCTTATATATACTGCAGCAAGGACAGACCTGTCTGCACCGCCATGGATCTTGAAAATTCCTTATGCTACGACAACTTTATAAATGATCTTACTACAGATCTTATGCCTTTTATTGAGAGCAATTTCTCCGTTGCCACAGGCAGAGACAATACTGCTATAACAGGTTTTTCCATGGGTGGAAGAGAATCATTGTTCATAGGTGTTTCCCATCCCGAGTTGTTCGGATATGTCGGCGCGGTATGCCCTGCACCCGGCCTTGTAAAGATCTCCGATTCTCCCATGCATCCGGGACAGATCACAAAAGAGCAGATGACATTTGCCGAGGATTCGCCTCATCTTCTCCTGATCACCGGATCAAAGGCAGATAATGTTGTGGGAACTTCGCCGAAGGAATACCACAATATCCTTACCGCTAACGGCGTGGAGAATATCTGGCATGAACTGCCCGACACCGCCCACGATCACACCAGCGTAAAACCTCATTTATATAATTACCTCAGAATGATCTTTTGGTAAAATGACACCCGGGGACGGGGTTATAGGTTCACTTTTTGACCCTTTGGGGACGGGGTTGGTGGTTCATTTGATATATATTGTTGTGGGATCCAGACCAAAGGATTATAATACTATCTGACTGAATAGTCCGGAGGAGGAAAAAATGAAGAAGATAAACGGAGAAGCAAAACTCACTTTTATGGAATCCACAAGCATAATCGTAGGGCATGGTGTGGGAGCGGGCATATTATCCGTCCCTTATCTTGCCAGCCGTAATTCCTGGAGGGACATCATTTGGCTGATTGCGGTCTGCTATGCCATAAATCTTGTAATGCATCTCATGATAGCGGAGCTCAGCTATAATAACAACGGAGCGCAGTTTATCAAATGTATCGAGGCTGAGCTGTTTAAAGGAAAAGTCAAGCAGGTGGTTACCTGGATAGCCTTTGGCTTTTTGGGGCTTTCGGTGCTTTCAAATGTGGTGGGCTTTATCACCGGCGGTGGTGCGGCGCTCACTGCGTGGCTGGGGCTTCCCGGATGGCTCGGAATGCTGATATATTATGCAGTTACGGCGTTTGTTGTCCTTTTTGGAATGAAGCTGGTGGGCATATGCGAAAAGATCTCCGTTTTTGCAATGGTCATCGTTATGGGAGTTCTTTTGGTCGCAACGCTGGTGAATGAACATACTGGGTTTGCGAATCATTTTATAGCCGGATCCAACATAGTGGCCCTTTACAGCATGATCGCTTTTTCGCTTTCTGCGGTAATGAGTGTACCCCAGGTGGTAAAGGGACTTGAGGGAGATGTGAAGAAGATCCGAGCCTCAATCGCCTGCGGAACAGGTATCAACGTCGGCCTCATCCTTTTGATCACGTTCATGACGCTTTTCGCCTGTGGAAATGAAGTTTCCGGTGACGGTGCGCTCGTGGATCTTTCTGCGAAACTGGGCGGTTGGGTCGGTATCGTGGGCTTCATTTTTTCATTGTTGGCTCTGTCCACATCCTTCTGGGCCAATACCCTGAATCTCAGAGATATCATAAATGAACAGACCAAGTGGGGGACTAAGTTGAGTTACCTGGTTTCTTCCCTTCCCTGCCTGGTGATCGCCCTTTTCGGTTTCTCAAACTTTGTGGGTTTTACCAGAATAGCAAGCGTTATCCAGGTTCTTACAGGCATAGGTATAATCTGCGCCTATCACAATACCAGAAAAAAAGCGGCAAAGTCCGAGATCTGTGGGGTTTTTGGAAAACTTCCCTTCCAGATCATAGTATGCGTGAGTTCTGTGCTCGCCACATTGGGAGCATTGGCAAGGGTACTGTAATATTTTGACCCCGTCCCCAAGGTTCATTTAGGAGGAGATCATATGCAATACAGGAAAGATAAACATGGCGAAGACCTTTCGGTAATGGGATTCGGATGCATGAGGTTCCAGAAAAAGGGAACAGGCATAGATATGGAGAAGGCGGAGCAGCAGATCATGGAAGCAATAGATCTGGGCATCAATTACTTTGATACAGCCTATGTCTATTCCGGAAGTGAAGCGGCTATCGGAGAGATATTCGAGAAGAACCATGTGAGAAAAAAGATAAAGATCGCAACTAAGCTGCCTCAGTACCTGATAGGAAGCAATGCGGCCCTGGATAAGTTCTTTAAGGAGGAACTATCAAGGCTCAGGACAGATTATGTGGATTACTATCTCATGCACCACCTGACAGATGTGGCTATGTGGGAAAAACTTAAGAACGTGGGAGTCAGAGAGTGGCTGGATGAGAAGAAAAAGTCGGGAGCCATCAGAAATGTGGGCTTTTCCTACCATGGAAATTCAGATGGGTTCTTGAAGATATTGAATGACTACGACTGGGACATGTGCCAGATCCAATACAATTATTTTGATGAAAATTCCCAGGCAGGTGTTGTAGGACTGAAGGCCGCTGCTGAGAAGGGCATACCTGTGGTGATCATGGAGCCTTTAAGAGGCGGAAAACTGGTGAACATGCTTCCGGATACGGCCAGGAAAGCGATGAAGGAAAGCGGAAGAGACTGGAGCCCTGCAGAATGGAGCTTCCGTTGGCTCTTCAACCAGCCGGAAGTGACGGTGGTTCTGTCCGGAATGAACACCTCGGAAATGGTGCAGGAAAACTGCAAGACCGGAGATCTGGCCCGGGCGGGAGAATTTACGGAGAGCGATTTTGAAACCCTGGCAAAGGTAACGGCAGCCATAAAAGAGAATGAAAAAGTGGGCTGTACCGGTTGCAGATATTGTATGCCTTGCCCCAAGGGAGTCGATATCCCGGGCATATTCCGTTGTTACAACGCGATGTACATAGAAGGCAAGTCCGAGGGACGCTTCCAGTTCGCCCAGACCGTGGGACTTACCAAGGAGCCTTCCTTTGCAAGCCAGTGCATAGAATGTGGCAAGTGCGAGAAGCATTGCCCTCAGAATATCCCCATCAGGGAGAAACTTAAGGAAGCAGATAAAGCGCTGAGACCTCTGCCTTATAAAGTAGGGATCAACGTGGTAAGAAAATTCATGTTCAGAAAGACCAAAAAGGATGACTGATAAGAAGATTATTGGCCCAGAGAGAAAAAATCTTCCTCTGAGCCACTTTTTCTTATTCTCTCACATTGTAGCGCCTGTATATGCACTCGATCCTATCGGATTCCAAGACGCATTCTTTGCCGTTTTGGTTGGTATAGGTAATGGCCTGAACAGACATGGGATTAAAGGTAAGACCTGTAACTGCAGCGCCGACAGCATCTGTGGTTCCGGCAGTCTGAAGTCTGTAAAGTTCGGTTGCAATGACGGAAGCAACGTTCACGGCACCCGCATAGGACAGATGCAGGGTATCTTCCTCGGTTCCTTTAAACGAATTGTAAAGATGGAAATTTTGGGTTACAAAGGTCTTGCCCAGAATTCCGTATTGTTCACTTGTGATCGAAGCGACGTCTATAAGGAAGACGCCTTTTTCTTTTGCCAACGCACGGATTCCGTCCATGAAAGCCGCTTTTCCGCCGCCTTCCGGAGCTTCAAACTCGCCCAGATCCTTGCCCTTGCCGCTTCGCCAGAACTTAGCTGTCTGCATGGGAGTACAGAGCACGGGGATGATGCCTTTTTCGCGGCAGGCATCGATCATGGAAGTAAGATAAGAGCGCATCTCCTCCACCGAACTGTAGGACTGGTCATTTATACCATGCATGATGATGAAATAATCACCGGGCTGTGCATTCTGAAGCACTCCTCCGAAAGCGGATTCGCACCAGCTCTTGGCATAGGTTCCGCCGGCACCAAGGTTTGTAATAGCCACATCCCCGGTCAAAAATTGATTTAACACCTGGCCCCAGCCTGTACGGTATGTACCTGCTTTGGGAATCTTTGTTTCGATAGGGTAGTAGGCTGAACAGGTGGAGTCCCCCGCCAGATAGAGGTGAGTCTTTCTGGGACGGATGGTGGATGAACGCCTGATCTCCACCGCCGAAAGGTCGTAATCCTTTTCGCCCAGGCTGACCCTTAAAGTACCGCCGGTCACAAAAGCATCCTCCATATAATAATCATAAGGCTTGAGACCTGTTCTGCCGGATCCGTCTATTCCCACGTTACAGCCCAGCGCCTCGCCGTTAATGCAGACCAGGGATCTGCCTGTACCGTATTTTGTAATGTTCACGTTGTAAAATCCGTCGGGCACCGCTGCTATAAAGCAAACATCGCTACCCTTTAAGTGAACGCCGTTTTTAAGGTTTTCAACCTTGCCGTAAAAGCCATATAAATTCTCGACACTGTAAACGTCCTTTGCCACCACGTTGATCTCGGAAGCTTCCGGGGTTTCGGTACGCTTTCCGAGAACAAATCTGAAGATAGGAGAAACTTCCGCTTTAACGCAGTCCCTTACGGAAAAGGTTATCTTACCCGAAACTTCTGTCATATCCATTTCTTCGAAGGATCCGTCTGTTTTAAGAAGGGTAACCTGGTAAAGGGCACCTTCCTTGTAACAGGCCATGTTGGACACATCCACGGTCAATTCATCAACACCGGAAAGATCATCATTTAAATAGAGATAATCCGATTCGATAAATTCTCTGGGGATCTCATAGCTTTTGGGAACTTCCGTAGGCGTGGGGGTTAAAGTGGGTGCTTCCGTTGCGGTAGGTGTTGCGGTCGGAGCAGCGGTTGCAGTGGGAACGGGGGTGGGAGCAGGCGTTTCTTCTGCCTCTTTGCAGCCCGTAAATAAAGCCGCCGAAAGAAACAGAGCGGCAGCAAGTGATCTGGTTTTTAATCTCATGGTAATTCTCCTCTTTTATCTTTAAACTATATTATAGCAATTTCTGTAGCATTTGAAAAGAAAATAAAGGTAACGTCCCTACCTCACCAGCAAAGAAGCGAAGCGGACCGCGAGTGAGGTAGGGGCGTGTGAACAGTAGCTGTTTTACAATAACGATGAAACAAACAAAGTTTTTACACGTGTATAAAAACCCTTGACTAAACCTGTTCCGTTTTATAGAATAGAGTTAAACACAGTTTTATGTGGACAGAAACGGAGCAGGGATGACTACTGAGGAATTTGCCAAGATCATCGGCGTTTCCAGAGTTACGCTGTCCAAGGTCATTAACGGGGCAGGCGGCGTTTCTCCGAAAACCGAGGAGAAGATCAAAAAATATATAAAAGAATATAATTTTGAACCCAATATGGGGGCCAGAAGCCTGGTGGGTAAGGGGGAGCAGATCATAGGTTTTGTTTCCGCCTACTCCGGCAGCTATTCCGGTGCTTCAAAGAACATAGTTTCACATTTTGCCACGGAGCTGGTAAACCTGGCTGTTGGCAGCGCCCAGAAGAGGGATTATAAGACCCTTGTATGTCTTACGGACGTGGAGAAGGATGTGGATTCTGTTGAGAGGCTCTTTAACAGTAAGCTGATAAGAGGAGCTGTCCTTCTGGGATACAACATTGGTAATGAAGACATAGACAGGATCGGCAGCAAAGGCTATCCCCTGGTTTTGGTAAATCAGGAAAGAGATTCCAGATATAAAAACACTGTTGTGGTAAACATGGACGATCAGATCTCAGCCTACTTTGCCATTGAAAAGTTAGTGGATCACGGTCATAAGAATATCCTTTACATAGGCTGTAACAGGCACAGGCTTCCGGCTATGAGAAGACATGAAGGCGTCATGTCGGCTCTCAGCAAGTATAAGGACAGGATCACGGAATTTAAGGAGATCGATTGCAATTTCAGTGAGGAAAAGGCATATGAAGAGGTAAAGAAGATATATGCCGATAAGAAGGAAAAACATCCTACCGGGATCTTTGCCGCCAACGATGTTATGGCAATAGGTGCCATGAATGCCCTTAAGGAACTGGGATATGACATACCGAAGGCGGTTTCGATCATAGGTTTTGATGACATTCCTCTAGCCAAATACATTACTCCCGGGCTTACCACTATGAGATGCAATTTTGAACAGATCGCGGACACGGCGGTGAATTCCCTTATAGACATGATAGAAGGAAAGGAGATAAGCAACCACATAGAGCTTCCTGCCGAATATGTGGAACGTGGTTCTCTCGGATATGCAGACTAGTACATCGGTTATTAAATAACTGGACCCAATGCTTGCCTGTTTACCCGACTGCCCGTACATGAAAGCCTCGGAGTAGCCCGCTACACCTGCGTTTTCATGCACGAGCATTCGAGCAAACATTC
>JAEEGK010005355.1_pt1 | contig 31053 bp, 38 predicted proteins | sample 8958771 | NCBI WGS metagenome assembly JAEEGK01 (sample SAMN16246547, study PRJNA631951) | gut metagenome | biome: gut microbiome; feature: rumen; material: SC-attached | host: Bos | place: Iran: Karaj | collected 2018-10
GTTCGCCTTGCCAAGACCATAGCCTACGACACCGTTCTCGTCACCGACGACGACGATGGCAGCAAAGCGGAAGTGACGGCCACCCTTGGTCACCTTGGTGACGCGCTGGATAGCTACCAGTCTGTCCTTGAGCTCAAGGTCAGAAGTCTTTACTCTCTTAACATTAGTATTTGCCATAGTCTTAACTCTTAGAATACGAGGCCGCCTTCACGGGCAGCATCTGCCAAACTTTTAACTCTACCGTGGAAAAGGTAGCCACCGCGGTCGAAGCAGATCTTGGTGATACCTTTTGCGAGACAGCGCTCCGCGATGGCCTTGCCGACCACGGCAGCAGCTTCGATGCCGGACTTGCCTTTGCACTGGGCGACAAGCTCCTTATCGTTGGAAGCAGCAGCGCAAAGGGTCTTGCCCTGCTCATCATCAACCACCTGCACGTAAATCTGCTTGTTGCTGCGGAAGACCACCATGCGGGGCTTCTCGGCAGTGCCGTTGACGTGCTTACGTATGCGGAAGTGAATTCTTCTTCTTCTTTCAATTCTACTGAGTGCCATAATTCTATCCTCCTATTATTTAGCAGCGGCGGTCTTGCCGGCCTTACGGCGAAGGGTCTCGCCAACGAACTTGATACCCTTACCCTTGTACGGCTCAGGCTTGCGGAAAGAACGGATCTTGGCAGCCACCTGGCCAAGAAGCTGCTTGTCGCAGCTCTTCAGCACGAGCTTCGGATTCTCGCCCTTCTTGACGTCGGGCACCTCGGCGGTGACTTCCTTCGGAAGCATCAGCTGGATTTCGTGGGAGTAGCCGAGGGCGAAGGTAAGCAGCTGTCCTGCGACGGACACGCGGTAACCGACACCCACCAGCTCCTGCTGGGTAGTGAACTGCTCGGACACGCCGACGACCATGTTGTGCACCAGCGCACGGTAGAGACCGTGCATGGAGCGGTGACGGGGCTGGTCGGTCGGACGCTCGAACTTGATCTGATTGTCCTCGACGGTGACCTTGATGTCCGCATCAATCTTCTGGGACAGCTCACCGTGAGGTCCTTTAACCTTCAGCACGTTGCCGTCGAGGAGCTCCACGCTCACGCCGGTCGGAAGGCTTACAGGCAATTTACCAATTCGTGACATTATTGAATACTCTTTATTAGATTAATAAACGTAGCAAATAACCTCACCGCCGACGCCGAGCTCCTTGGCTTCCTTGTCGGTGATGACGCCCTTCGGGGTGGAGAGGATGGCGATGCCGAGGCCGTTCAGGACGCGGGGCATGTCGTCGACGCCGGTGTACTTGCGGAGACCCGGGGAGGACACGCGCTCAATCTGCTTGATGGCGGCCATCTTGGTCTGCGGGTGGTACTTCAGAGCGATTTTGATAGTATTGTAAGGGGTGCCCTCGACTACCTTGTAGCTGAGGATATAGCCCTTCTCGCACAGGATCTGGGTGATGGCGACCTTCATCTTGGAGGAAGGCACTTCCACGACCTTTTTGCCAGCCATGTAGGCGTTGCGGATCCTGGTGAGATAATCTGCGATCGGATCAGTCATATTGTTTACTTCTTTTAATTTTTACCAACTTGCCTTCTTGACACCCGGGATGAGGCCGTTGCTGGCCATCTCACGGAACTGGATACGGCTGATGCCGAATGCCCTCATGTAGCCCTTCGGACGACCGGTCAGAGAGCAACGGTTGTGCAGACGGACGGAAGAGGAGTTCTTGGGGAGCTTGTCGAGGGCAGCCCAGTCGCCGGCCTCCTTGAGGGCCTTTCTCTTCTCGGCATACTTCTCAACCAGTTTAGCGCGCTTAACTTCGCGGGCTTTCATTGATTCTTTTGCCATAGTATCTTATTTGTTATGTTTCTTGAAAGGCAGACCGAATGCAGCGAGCAGCGCGTGGCACTCCTCGTCCGTGCGGGCGGTGGTCACGAAGGTGATCTCCAGGCCGTGGATGCGCGGGTTCTTGTCGATGTCGATCTCCGGGAAGATGATCTGCTCCTTGAGACCGAGGGTGTAGTTGCCCTGGCCGTCCATGTTCTCGGCGACGCCGTTGAAGTCGCGGATACGAGGGAGGGCGACGCGGATGAGCTTCTCGAGGAACTCATACATCTTGACGTCGCGCAGGGTGACCTTCGTACCGATCGGCATGCCGCGGCGGAGCTTGAAGTTGGAGACGTCCTTCTTGGACATCGTGATGACGGCCTTCTGGCCAGTGATGATGGAGAGTTCCTCGGCGGCCTCCTCGACAATCTTCTTGTCCTGGGTGGCGTCGCCCACACCTTCGTTGATGGTGATCTTGAGCAGACGGGGAACCTGCATCGGGGTGGTATAGGAGAACTGCTTGGTCAGCTTCTCCACGATTTCCTCTTTGTAGACCTTCTTGAGGGCAGGGATGTAACCTGCGGGCGTAGCGACGACCTCTACGGTTTCTTTTTTCTTAGCCATAATTACTTGATCTCCTCCCCAGATTTTTTAGCGAAACGGACCTTCTTGTCACCGTCCATCCGGATACCCACGCGGGTCGGGGTGTTGGTCTTGGGGTCAAGAAGATTGAGATTGGAAATGTGAATGGGAGCCTCCTGCTTGATGATGCCGCCCTGAGGCTGCTTGGAGTTGGGCTTGGTGTGCTTGCTCACCATATTGATGCCCTCGACCACTGCGCGATCGGCTTTCGGATCGACGGAAAGGACCTTGCCGGTCTTTCCCTTGTCGTTACCGGCATTTACATACACGGTGTCACCTTTCTTAATATGTAACTTCTTCATAATGCTTATTAATTAAAGGACCTCCGGTGCCAGTGAAACGATTTTCATGAAGTTCTCGCGGAGCTCGCGGGCCACGGGGCCGAAAATACGGGTGCCGCGGAGTTCGCCTGCATTGTTCAGAAGAACACAGGCATTGTCGTCGAAACGGATATAGGAACCGTCGGCGCGACGGATCTCTTTCTTGGTGCGAACCACGACGGCGCGAGAGACAGTACCCTTCTTGGCGTCAGCGCCAGGAATAGCACTCTTGATGGCGACGACGATGGTGTCGCCGACGGTCGCATAACGATGGTGGGTACCGCCAAGGACGCGGATGCAGAGGACTTCCTTTGCACCGCTGTTGTCGGCCACCTGTAAACGTGTTTCCTGCTGTATCATACTATGCTATTTTGCTTTTTCAACGATTTCAACTAATCTCCAGTTCTTGGTCTTGCTCAGCGGACGGGTCTCCATGATGCGGACGGTATCACCCTCACCGCACTCGTTCTTGTCGTCCTGGGCAACGAACTTGGTGGTCTTCTTGACGAACTTGCCGTACAAGGGATGTTTCTCTTTGATTTCAACGGCAACGATGATGGTTTTGTCCATCTTGTTGCTGACCACCACTCCGATTCTTTCCTTACGAAGATTTCTTTCCATGATTGTCTGATTTAATTCTGTTTTTCTTTCTCAGCAAGGATCGTGATCATGAGGGCGATATCCCTTCTGGTCTTACTGATTTTGGAAGTGTCCTCCAGCGGAGAAATCGCGTGATTGATTTTCATGGTGTCGAGATTGCTCTTCTCGATCTGGATGCGGTCGCGCAGGTCTGCTACAGACATTTCGCGTGCTTCGGCTGCTTTCATTACTCTTTCTCCAATAAATTATTCGACATAATCTCTGCGAACGACGAACTTGGTCGCGATCGGGAGCTTGTTGGCGCCAAGGCGCATGGCCTCTTTGGCGGTCTCGAGGGAAACGCCCTCGGCTTCGAAGATGATGCGGCCCGGAGTGATCGGGGCGACGAATGCATAGGGATCGCCCTTACCCTTACCCATACGGGTATCGAGCGGCTTCTTGGTGATCGGCTTGACAGGGAAGACGCGGATCCAGATCTGGCCTTCACGGTTCATCCGGCGAGAAATTGCCTGACGGGCAGCTTCGATCTGCTGGGCGGTCAGCCAGCAATTCTCAAGGGTCTTGATGCCGAAGGAGCCGAAAGCGAGCTGGTTGCCACGCTGGGCGTTGCCCTTCATGCGATTTTTCTGTTCCCTTCTAAACTTTGTTCTCTTAGGTTGTAACATCTCAGTATTACTTTTAAAATAATTTTCAACTAAAGTCCCTGAAAATCAGCTCCTTACGCGGTGTGAAGCCATTTTTTGGGACTGCAAATTTAGTAAAAAATATTGAAATAACATCATATTTTCCAAAATATTTCAAACTTTTTCGACACGGAATCTATATACTCAACTTCGGACACTTCAACAACTTACAGACTTCGGGAAAAAGTTTTTTCATGCATTTTCGACCGCGGCGCGACAGGGCTAAAATGCAATAAAAAAACGCCCCGCTCGGGAAGCGGGGCGCTAAGACGCGGGACGGAGTCCGTCCGGTTATTCTTTGTTGGGCAGGGCGAAGGTCAGCCGGAGGGTCGGGACCTTGCCACCTCCCTGCGGACCGCGGAGCGCGGTGCAGTAGAAGCGATCGATGTCCAGCTTGACGACGGTGGACGTGGACGTCTGGGCCTGGCTGAGCTGCTGCGCCATCATCGCATAAGTCAGATAATTGTTGTAGTAGCTGCCATAGCCGTAGCCGCCGTAGCCACCATATCCGCCATAGCCGCCGTAGCCGCCATAACCGCCGTACATGCCGTTATAATAGCTCTGGTAGGCCAGATAATTCATCATCTCCTGCTGCTCCTTGCTGGCGGACGTGACCTTGGTCTGCTTCTCATTGGCGTTGACCAGCAGCCAGATGTCGTAGTTGCCGGCCTTGAAATTCTTCGTCTGGGGCTTGTCCTCCGCGCTTTCGTCGATCTTGAGGATCTCCTGCATATGGTAGGTGATATCAGGGGCGTAGCACAGAAGCGAACGGTCCACGTCGCCCTGGTTCTCGTCGCTCGAGCTGGCGTCGGTCAGGCCCATGTAGGTCGCGCCCGTCTCTTCGTCGCCGGCAAAGCGGCAGGTGGGAGAGAGCCGGACCGGCATGCGGTCCAGGTCTTCGAGATCCTCCGGCAGGTCGAAGGGGAACACCAGGGAGGCCTTGTTGATGACGGCCTCGCGCGGGTCGCCGCCGACCTGGGCGATGGCCTCCTCAACCTGACGCCTGAGGACCCGGGAGGAGATGACGGGCTTGAGGCCGCCGCCACCCTCGACCCAGACCTTGTCGCCGGCGTCGCCGACCCGGTCACGGGTCTGCTGGCCGGTGTAGTTGAGGGCATATTGCGGGAAGGTGCCGGAATAAGCCTCGAACAGGGAGTCGAGCTTGAAGAAATCCGTGGCGCCGTAATAGAAGTTGAGGGACGTATCCTTGCGCACGCCGTTGAACTCGGCAGAGTAGTACAGCGTCGCGTAATTGCCCATGATCATGCCGGCATTCTTGTCGTAGCCCATCTGGACCTTGAACATGTCGATGCGGCCGCCGTCGCCGGCCGGCTCGTCGGTCTCCAGATAGATGCCCGGCATCTTCTTCAGATAGGAATCGATGTCCTTGAGGTCGTCCTTCGTGAGCTGGAGGAAACGCTTGCCGAACTCCGGGGTGAAGTCGAACGACAGGGAGTCGGTGCCGTTGAAGACGGGCGTGCCCTTGACGATGCTCTGCGTCCCGTGCGCGATGGGCCGGTTGCAGTCGTAGTCCTTGGACGGATCGAGGGGCTCGGCCAGTTCGTAGACGTGGACGTTCTGCAGGATGTTCTGCTGCGAGGGATCGATCACGCAGGTCGTATCCCGCGCGATGGCGAAATGGAAACGCTTGAAAACCGGATTCTCACCCAGATTGAGCTCATCCAGGAAGAGCGGGACCAGCGAGACCGCGCTGCTGCGCGTGGTCAGGCCGAACTCCGGCTCCCGGACGGAACCGATGGTGACGCGGGCGTTGGAATAGCCGGACAGGTTGTCGGCCATCTGCATGGAGATGCCTTCGAGGGGAATCTCGACCGTATGGAAAGTGTACGTCTCCGTGACGGGGACGAAACTGCCGCCGAGGGTCTTGTCCGTCTCCACGCAGGAAAGGCAGCAACACGCAGCTGCCGCCAGGACGAGAAATCTTGTCTTCATCTTAAAGTTCATCGTAAAAACTGCAGTACGCATCCATGTAGCTGCCATCCTCCAGGGCCTTGCGGTCGAAGGGAAGGATCGGGAGCCCGAGCGCCTTGCAGTGTGCCACAATCTCCGGCTCGACCTTCTCTGCACCGAGAATGACGCCATCGGCGTACTGGACGGCCAATTTAGCAAGATTTATGCCAGTGGGCTGCTCGAGAACGGCCAGGTCCTCCGGCGTCAGGCCGCCGAAACGGGCCTTCTGCGCGAACTCCGGATGGAACGGCGTCGCGGGCGTGTCGTCGTAGAGCGAGAGCACCACCTTGCTGGAGGAGAAAATGGGGTCGTCGCGATATGCTTTCTTCAAATATGCAGGCAGAAGATGGGAGATCCAGCCCTGGCAGTGGATCACGTCCGGGGCCCAGCGCAGCTTCTTGACGGTCTCGAGGACGCCGCGGGCGAAGAAGATCGCACGCTCGTCGTTGTCCTCGAAAGGCTTGCCGGAAGCGTCGCAGAACGGCTGCTTGCGGCGGAAATAGTCCTCGTTGTCAATGAAGTAGACCTGGATGCGCGCGGAAGAGATGGAGGCCACCTTGATGATCAAGGGCCGGTCCACGTCCGCGATGATGATGTTCATGCCGGAAAGGCGGATCACCTCGTGGAGCTGGTTCTTCCTTTCGTTGATACAGCCGAACCGGGGCATGAATGAACGGATTTCCCGCTTGCGCTCCTGGATGCCTTGCGGCAGATAACGGCCGACATTGGCGATATCCGACTCCGGGAGATACGGGTAGATCTCGGAGTTGACGAAAAGGATTCTTTGCTTAATATCGCTCATAACTACAAAGATAAGAAAATTTTTTCAATTCTTCGTCTTTTCACTATCTTTGAGGTCTAATTTGGAGGTATATGGCCCGACCGGAGAAAAAGTTGATGAGGAAGCGCATCGTCAATGCCTACCTCTCCAGCGTGATCAGCATCAGCCTGGTGTTGCTGCTGACCGGAGCCGCCGCCCTGCTCATCGTCAACGCACGCGGCGTGTCCAGATACCTCAAGGAGAACATGCACGTCACCGTGCTCCTGCACGACGACACTTCGGACGCGCAGGCCGGCTCGCTGGCCGCTTCCTTCTCCGACCGCCCCTTTGTACATAGCGCACGCGTAGTCACGCGCGAAGAAGGCGCCGCCGAGCTCCGGCAGACGCTCGGGGAGGATTTCCTCGAAGTGTTCGAGTCCTCGCCCGTCCCCCTGTCGGTGGACGTCACGCTCGACGCCGCCTACGTGCACCCGGACAGCCTCTCGCTGGTGACCGCCGCCCTGAAGGCCTCGCCGCTGGTGGACGAGGTGGACGCCCGGATCACGGAAGTGGAGGCCCTGACCTCCAACCTCACCCGGATCTCGGTCGTGTTCGGCGTCTTCATCCTCCTGCTGCTCTTCATCTCGTTCGTGCTGATCAACAACACGGTCCGCGCGAGCGTCTTCGCCCGCCGCTTCACCATCCACACGATGAAGCTGGTCGGCGCCACGCGCGGCTTCATCCGGGCCCCGTTCGTCCGGGCCGCCGTGCCGCAGGGGCTCGTGTCCTCGCTGCTGGCGTGCGGCCTGCTGTGGGGCGTGCTCGAAGCGCTGCGCCGCTCCTTCCCGGAGCTCGCCTCGCTCGTGGACCTGAAGCAGTTCCTGCTGGTGTGCGCCGGCATCGTCGCGCTCGGCATCCTGCTGTGCGTGGTGTCCACCTGGCTGGTGGTCAACCGCCTCGTGGCGGCATCCAAGGATGACTTATACTATTGATCGATATGGAAAATAAAGATAAGATGGCCCTCGGGCCGAAAGGGCTCAAGCTGATGCTCGCAGGTGTGGTCGTGATGATTGCCGGCTACATCCTGATGACGGGCGGCGGCTCCAAGGACCCGCAGGTATTCAACTACGCGATGTTCGATTTCCGCCGGCTCGTGGCCGCGCCCATCGTGATCCTCGCGGGCATCGCCGTGGAAGTGATCGCCATCGTGGGCGCCGTCCGGCGCAAGAAGGGAGGCGAGGAGAAATAAGCTATGGACTGGTTAGAATCTATCATCCTGGGACTGGTCCAGGGACTGACCGAGTTCCTGCCGGTCAGCAGCAGCGGCCACCTGGCCATCGGCAAGGCGCTGCTCGGCGTAGAGCCTTCGGGCGACCTCATCTTCGAAGTGACGGTCCACGCTGCGACCGTGCTGGCGACGATCGTCGTCTTCCGCAAGGAGATCTGGAAGCTGCTCTGCGGCCTTTTCAAATGGAAATACAACGACGAGACCGACTACATCGCCAAGCTCTGCGTGTCGATGATCCCCGTGTTCGTGGTGGGCATGTTCTTCAAGGACAAGGTGGAGGGCGCGTTCGGCTCGATGACGGTGGTCGGCGTCTCGCTGATCGTCACCGCCCTGCTGCTGACGCTCTCCGACTGGCTGTCGGGCCGCGTGTCCGCCGCCGTGAAGCAGAGCCGCAACGGCATCTCCTTCTGGCAGGCCTTCGCGGTCGGCGTCGGCCAGGCCTGCGCCGTCCTGCCCGGCCTGTCCCGCTCCGGCACGACCATCTCCACCGGCCTGCTGTGCGGCGTCAAGCGTGAGCACATGGCCCAGTTCTCCTTCCTGATGGTGCTGGTGCCCATCCTGGGCGAGACGTTCCTCGACCTGGTGGGCGGCGAGATGGCCGCCTCCTCGATCGGCACGCTCCCCCTGCTCCTCGGTTTCATCAGCGCATTCATCTCCGGCCTCTTCGCCTGCAAGGTGATGATCGCCCTGGTGCGCAAGGCCCAGCTCAAGTGGTTCGGCCTCTACTGCGCGCTGGTCGGCCTGGCCGTCCTGATCTGGCTGGCATAATGGCAGAACGCAAGCTGATCTATTTCGTCGCCGACGTGCACCTCGGGCTGAAGCTCAAAGACCCCGAGGAGCGCGAGAAGCGCTTCATCGCCTTCCTCAAGGGCCTCCCGGCGGAGTCGATGCGGGCGCTCTACCTGCTGGGCGACATCTGGGACTTCTGGTACGAATACCGCGACGTGGTGCCGCGCTTCGGCGCCCGCGTGGTCGCGGAATACATCCGCCTGATGGACGCCGGCGTGGAAGTCTGGTTCTGCCCCGGCAACCACGACATCTGGACCTATTCCTATTTCGAGGAGCTCGGCATGAAGCGCTTCGACCAGCCGCACTACGTCACGATCGACGGCAAGGACTTCTGCCTCGGCCACGGCGACCTGCTCGGCGGGGCGCCGCGCGGCTACGCCTTCATGCTCAACGTCTTCCGCTGCCGCCCGCTGCAGCGGCTCTTCAGCACGCTCCACCCCTGGCTGGCCTACCGTTTCGGGCTGTCCTGGTCCAATTCCAGCCGCCGCCAGCACGAAGGCTACCAGTTCCCCGGCGAGCAGGCGCCGATCTACCGCTTCGCGGTCGAGGCGTCGCAGCAGCGGCACGTCGACTACTTCCTCTTCGGGCACTACCACGTGCACGCGGACATGACGCTCCCGACGGGAGCGCGCTTCTGCATCCTGAAAGACTGGATCGACGGGGGCACGCCCTACGCCGTGTTCAACGGCGTCTCTTTTGAACTTCACTCTCCAGCGTCTCCCGCTGAATGACGGTCCGCGCGGGACGCTCCATGAAGATGGAGTAGTAGAACGCATCCCACTGGCCTGAATCCCAGATCTTGCACAGCTCCTCGATCTTGGCGTCTTCGCCCTTCGAGGGGTCGTAGCGTGTCTTGAGGTTCTGGGAGAAGAGGCGCGCGACGAGCTGCCAGAAATTGGCGGCGAAGCCGCTCTCGTAGGTCTTGATGATCTCGAACGCGTTCAGGCCGCATTCGCGGTCGACCAGGCGCATCAGCACGAGGCCCTGGGTGATGGTCATCTGGCGGATGTCCTTCTCGAAGAGCCGGAAGAGCTCGCGCTCCACGTCCTTGATGTAGCGGTTGCGCTCGGAGCGGCGGGCCGCGTCGGCGGCGATCGTGCTGTCCACCTGCCGCATCATCTTGCGGCCGACCAGCGCGTAGGGATAGACCTTGTTGAAATTGTAGACGAGCTTGTAGTAGCGGCGCCAGTCGCCGTCGCGCATCCGGCGCCCCTTCGGGAAAATCCAGACCGGGTCGAGCGTCTCCATGAAGACGGTGTCGCCCTGCTCGTCCAGCTCGAAGTACATCGGGGTGCCGCGGACCGGCCGGCGGGCCTCACGCGCCATCTCGCGCGCCTTGGCGCGCACGTCCTGCGCGCACGCCCGCGGGGCCGGCAGCAGGGCTGTCAGCAGCAACAGGAGCAGGAGCATCCGAAGGCGCATGGCTACAAAGATACACAAAAACCGGTCCGCAGAGCGAACCGGTCGTGTTTTTCGGGACTTTCTTACCAGAATTAGGCGAGCTTCTCAGCAACCTTGTCGCAAGCGTCCTTGACAGTAGCGATCGTGCTGGTCTCCTCGTCGGGGATCTTGATGCCGAACACCTTCTCGAACTCCATAAGAAGCTCCACAGTGTCGAGGGAGTCAGCACCCAGGTCATTGGTGAAATTGGCGGTCTCGGTCACCTCGGAAGGCTCCACGCCGAGCTTGTCGACGATGATCGCTTTCACTTTTTCTACGATTTCTGCGTATTCCATAACGATTTTAGATATTAAGGTTTTATTAGTACATTCGTATTGCCAAAATCCTCGCAAAGTAACGAAAAAAATTTCGATTTTGCAAATTATTGTGTCTGTGCCTCTCCAGGGCCGTCCGGCCGGCTCAGACCAATCCAAATCCGGAGTCCGTTCAGGGAATTGAGCAGGTAGAAGCTGTACTTCACGACGTAAATAAGTGCGTAGGAGGAATCCGGCGACTGCCGCAGGGTCAGCACCCACATCACCACCGAGGCGATGTTGACGCCGATCCAGAAAATCCACTGTTCCATATAAGCCGTGGACAGCAGATACTGCCCCAGGATGTTGCACATCATTGACAGGGCGTCCATCAGCACCAGCCAGCGGACCGCGGTCGCGGCGTCCGTCTTGTCCAACGCGCAGAGCACGAAATAGGCCACGATCAGGCCCACCAGGAAGATGGAGCCATAGAGCGTCCACTTGCGGCCGTCCAGCCGGCGGGCGCGCACCTGGCCGCCCTCGCCGGCGCCCCGCTTCTTCCACTGCACGAAGCCGACCACCTGCATCGGCAGGAAGTAGAGCAGGTGCAGCGCGGCGTTGCCGTATTTCGCGCCGGTCAGGCACATCACCCCGTAGATCGTCACGTCGATCAGGCCGAACAGGAAGGTCAGCAGCCGGCCGTTGGCCGACAGGACATTGGCCAGCACGCCGCAGAGCGAGCCCACGGCCGCGACGATGAGCAGGGCGTGGCCACTCTCGGCGCCGTTCAACTTGTACGCGGTTACGAAGATTGTCACCACCGTCATCCCGATCAGGATGAAGGCATTGAAGATCTTGTTGAAGAGTTCTGATTTGCTATTGTTCATGGTTCAGTTGTTCGTGTATGCGTTTCGCCAGGGCGGGACCGACCAGGGCGGCCAGGTCCGCTTCGGGAGCCGCGGCAATGCGGGCGACGCTGCCGAAGTGCATCAGCAGGCGCTCCTCCGTCCGGGCGCCCACGCCCGGGATTTCGCTCAGCGCGGACTGGATCGCCGCCTTGCTGCGCAGGGAACGGTGGAAGGTGATGCCGAAGCGGTGCGCTTCGTCGCGGATGCGCTGCAGGACCTTGAGGGCCTGCGAATTGCGGTCGAGGAAGAGCGGATACGGGTCACCGACCCGGATCACCTCCTCGAGCCGCTTGGCCAGGCCCACCACCGTGAGGCGGTCCTGGATGCCCAGTTCGCAGAGCGCCTGCCAGGCGAAGTCGAGCTGGCCCTTGCCGCCGTCGATCACGACGAGCTGCGGCAGGTCGTCGGGCGCCTCCTCCAGCATCCGCGCGTAGCGGCGGTTGACGACTTCCTTCATCGAGGCATAGTCGTTGGCGCCCACCACGGTCTTGATCTTGAACCGGCGGTAGTCCTTCTTGGAGGGCTCCGCGTTGCGGAACACCACGCAGGACGCCACCGGGTTGGTGCCCTGGATGTTGGAGTTGTCGAAGCATTCCATGTGCACCGGCAGCACCTTCATCCCCAGCGCCTGGCGGAGCTCTTCGAGCACCGCGGCGCGGAATTCGTCGGGGTTGGTGTGCTCCCGCTGCTTGAGGGAATTGGCGCGGAACTCGCGCGCGTTCTTGGCGCCCAGCTCCAGCAGGGCGAGCTTGTCGCCGCGCACGGGGATCCTGAACTCCACGCCCTCCAGCTCCACATCGGGCAGGAAGGGCACGATCACCTCGCCGCGCAGGGCGCCGAACTTGGAGGAGATCTCCGCGATGAACTCGCTCAGCACGGCCGCGCGGTCCTCTTCGATGTGCATCCGGAAGCCGAGGTTGAGCGACTGGATGATGGCGCCGCCCCGGATGCGCAAGAAGCTGCCGAAGGCCTCGGCGTCGTCGATCTCGAGCGCGAACACGTCCACGTCGCGGTCGCCCGCCGCGGTGATGATGCTCTTGGCGTAGTGCTTTTGCAGGGCGTCGATGCGCAGCTTGTATTCCTGCGCCGTCTCGAAGTCCAGCGCGTCGGCGGCGGCCGTCATCCGGGCCTTGTAGTCGCGGATGATGCCGTTGACGCCGCCGGAGAGCTGGCGCACGATCTCGTCGATCCAGGAGCCGTATTCCTCGCGGGACACGCCGCCGATGCAGCAGCCCTTGCAGCGCCCGATATGGTAGTCCAGGCACGGGCGGAACTTGCCGCGCAGGATGGCCTCGGACGTGATCTTGAGGTTGCAGGAACGGAGCGGATAGGTCTCGCGGAAGAATTCCAGCAGCGCGCGGGCGTGCATCACGGAGCTATAGGGCCCGAAATAGCGGGACCCGTTCTTGACCACGCGGCGCGTCAGGAACACCTTCGGGAAATCATCCCCCGTCACGCAGATCCAGGGATAGGTCTTGGAATCCTTGAGCAGGATGTTGTAGCGCGGCTTGTACTGCTTGATGAGGTTGTTCTCGAGCAGCAGCGCGTCCGCCTCGGTGTCCACCACGGAATACTGCAGGTCCGCGATCTTCGACACCAGCAGGCGCGTCTTGACGTTGAGCCGGTCCGGGTCCACGAAATACTGCGCCACCCGCTTGCTCAGGTCCTTGGCCTTGCCTACATAGATCACATTCCCCGCGGCGTCGTAGTAGCGGTAGACACCCGGGGAATGCGGTAAGAGTTGTATTTTCTCCCTAACGTCCAAGGACTTCGGCGACGGCCTTCGCCGTCTTTTCGCCACGCAGGTCGTCACCACGCTTGAGGATGGTGCCGTCCTTGTCGAACAGGATCATATGGGGGATGCCGTCGATGCCGTAGAGGGAGGCGGGCTCCTGGTGGCCGTTGTTGAGCTGCAGCCACTTCACGCCGTAGACGGCGGCGGTGTCGATGGTGTTGTGCCAGTCCATCTTGCGGCTCTCCTCCCAGACCGCAACGCTCAGCACGTCGAAGTCGTCGCCCTGGAACTGCTCCCAGACGGCCTTGATGTTGGGAATCTCGGCCTTGCAGGGCGGGCACCAGGGGGACCAGAAGTCCACCAGCATCACCTTGCCCTTGCCGACGAAGTCGGAGAGGCTCTTCTTCTCGTAGATGGGATTGCCGTCCTTGTCGACCCCGGCGACGTGGTCCACCGTGAAGTCCACGAACTTCTTGCCCACGGCCGTGGCCTTCTTGGCGTCGAGGTCGCCGAGGACACGGGCGACCACCTTGCTGGCCTTGACCTCGTCGCTGAGCGGGGCGATCATCGCGTCCAGCTCGTCGACGGACATATAAGGATAGATCTGGGCGATCACCTGCGGCACCACCTCGACGTTGGATTTGTTGGCGGCGACGACCTTGCGGCCGGCGGCCACCAGCTTGCCGATGGCGGTCTCCTCCAGCGCCTCGAACTGCTCCGCCTTCTGCTCATCGGTCAGGGCCTCGTCGGCGTCGACCTTCTCGGCCGCCTCGCGGTATTCGTTCTCGACTGCCTCCAGGCCGGCGCGGAAGTCGGCGAGGATCTCTTCATTGCTTTTCTGGTTCTTGCAGCCGGCCAGCAGCATCAGCGCAGCGGCCGCAAACAGGGTAATTCTTTTCATTGTATCGGTGCTTCGGATGGTTGCGGAAAGGGATTGAAAAAGCCGGTTCGGGAATCCCCGAACCGGCCTCAAATATAGCAATTTATTGAAAAATATCAATCAATTACTTGTTGTCGCGGCGCGGACGACGGTCGCGGTCGCCATCCCGGCGGGGACGACGCTCGCCACCACGGCCACCACGGTTCTGACCCGTAGCCTGAGCGTTGGCGGCGGCCAGGGCGGCAGGAGTCAGATCCTGCTTGCCATAGCGCTCACCGTTGCAGATCCAAACCTTGATACCGAGGGTACCAACCTTGGTGTTGGCCACTGCCAGAGCGTAGTCGATGTCGGCGCGGAAGGTGTGGAGCGGCGTACGGCCCTCCTTGAACATCTCGCTGCGGGCCATTTCGGCGCCGCCGACACGGCCGGCGATCTGGATCTTGATGCCCTCGGCACCGACGCGCATCGTGTTGGCGATAGCCATCTTGATGGCGCGGCGATAGGACACGCGGCCCTCGATCTGACGGGCGATGCTGTCAGCCACGATGTTGGCGTCCACCTCCGGACGCTTCACCTCATAGATGTTGATCTGGACATCCTTCTTGGTGACCTTCTTGAGCTCTTCCTTGAGTTTGTCGACCTCGGTGCCGCCCTTGCCGATGATGAAACCGGGACGGGCTGCGTAGATCGTAACCGTGATGAGCTTGAGGGTACGCTCGATGACGATGCGGCTCAGGCTGGCCTTGGCCAGACGGTTGCCGAGATACTTGCGGATCTCGAAGTCCTCAGCGATCTTCTCCGCATAGTTGCCACCACACCAGTTGGAGTCCCAACCACGGGTGATACCGATTCTGTTGCTGATAGGATTAGTTTTCTGTCCCATAATTACTTGTTCTCCACAGGTTGTTTGACATCGAGGATGACGGTGACGTGGTTGGAACGCTTGCGGATGCGACCGGCACGGCCCTGCGGGCACGGACGGATGCGCTTCAGCGTGCGGCCTTCGTCGACCATGATGGTCTTGACATAGACGTTGCCGTTGTCCAGTTCTTTGCTCTGCTCGGGGTTCTTGGCTTCCCAGTTGGCGATGGCGCTGCGGAGCAGCTTCTCCAGACGCACGGAAGCCTCACGCTTCGAGAACTTCAACAGATCGAGAGCGCGGTTGACCTCGACACCGCGGACGGTGTCAGCCACCAGACGCATCTTGCGGGGAGAGGTGGGGACGTCATTCAGCTTGGCAATAGCTGTAACCTTCTTCGCCTCCTTGAGGCGCTCGGCCATAAGTTTTTTACGCTTTCCCATTGTGATTACTTCTTATTGTTACCTGAATGACCTCTAAAGTTGCGGGTGGGCGCAAACTCGCCCAGTTTGTGACCGACCATCTGCTCGGTGACGTACACAGGGATGAACTTGTTCCCGTTGTGAACGGCGATCGTATGGCCGATAAAGTCAGGAGAGATCATGCTGGCACGAGACCAGGTCTTGACCACTTCCTTCTTCTTGCTACCATCATTCATAGCAAGAACTCTCTTCTCCAGGGCTTCCTGGATATAGGGACCTTTTCTTAAAGAACGACTCATAATCTCAAAAGTTTATTCCTGTTATTTCTTTCTTCTCTCAATGATGAACTTGTTGGAAGATGCCTTCGGATTACGCGTCTTGTAGCCCTTTGCAGGGAGACCCTTACGGGAACGCGGATGTCCACCGGAAGCGCGGCCTTCACCACCACCCATCGGGTGATCGTGCGGGTTCATCACGACACCACGGTTGTGCGGGCGCTTGCCCAGCCAGCGACGACGGCCGGCCTTGCCGTGGCTCTCCAGGTTGTGATCGGTATTCGACACCTCACCGACCGTGGCGCGGCAGGAAACGAGCACCATGCGGGTCTCGCCCGAAGGCAGACGGAGCACGGCGTGGTTGCCTTCGCGGGCGGCCAGCTGAGCGAACGTACCGGCGGAGCGGGCCATTGCGGCGCCCTGGCCGGGACGGAGCTCGATGCAGTGCACGAGGGTACCGACAGGAATTTCGCTGAGCGGGAGGCAGTTGCCGACTTCCGGAGCGACGCCGCTGCCGGAGGCGATAACCTGACCTACCTTGAGTCCTTTCGGAGCGATGATATATCTCTTCTCTCCATCTTCATACTGCACGAGGGCGATACGGGCGCTGCGGTTCGGATCATACTCGATGGTCAGGACCGTTGCGGTGCACTCGTCCTTGGCGCGGCGGAAGTCGATGATACGGTACATTCTCTTGTGACCGCCACCGAGGTAACGCACGGTCATCTGACCGGTGTTGTTGCGTCCGCCGGAGCTCTTGAGGGGCTCGATCAATGATTTCTGGGGTTTCTTAGCGGTGATCTCCTCGAAGGTGCTGATCACTTTGTTACGCTGACCGGGGGTAACCGGTTTGAATTTTCTTACTGCCATTGTCTGTCCCTCCCTTAAATGTTAGCGTAGAAATCAATCTTGTCATCACCGGCGAGGGTGATGTACGCCTTCTTGAAGTGATTCATACGGCCGCGGAGCAGACCCGCCTTGGTGTAGCGGCTCTTGCGCTTGCCGTGATAATTCACAGTATTGACATCGGCCACGGAGACGTTGTACATCTTCTCCACAGCCTCTTTGATCTGAAGTTTGTTGGCCTTACGGTCTACGATAAAGCCATAACGGTTCAACTTTTCGCCCTGATCCGTCAACTTCTCGGTAACGATTGGCTTAATGATAATTCCCATCTTCGTGTACTTTTAGCGCATGTTTCTCTCGGCGAGGATGTCCTGCACGCCGTCCACGAGCACCAGGGTATTGGCATTCATGATGGCGTAGGTGTTGATCTCGTCAACGGAGAGGACGTTCACCTGCGGAAGGTTGCGGGATGAAAGATAGATGTTGGTCGAATTCTGCGGAAGCACGTAGAGGACCTTGCGATCGCCGGCCTTGATGGCGTTGTTGATCGCGAGGAGCTCCTTCGTCTTCGGAGCATCCATGGTGAAGGGCTCGAGAATGATGATGGCATTCTCCTGGGCCTTGTAAGTCAGCGCGGACTTGCGGGCGAGCGCCTTGACCTTCTTGTTCAACTTGTTGTGATAGAAACGCGGGGTAGGACCGAACACGCGGCCACCGCCGACGAAGATGTTCGCCTTGAGGGAGCCGTGGCGTGCGCCGCCGCCGCCCTTCTGACGACCGAGTTTCTTGGTGCTGTGCGCGATCTCGCTGCGGTCCTTGGTCTTGGCGTTGCCATGACGCTGGTTGGCGAGGTACTGGATGACGTCGAGATAGACGGCGTGGTCGTTGGGCTCAATGCCGAAGACCTGCTCCTCGAGCGTCACTTTCTTGCCGGACTTGGAGCCGTCAATTTTCAAAACTTCTAATTCCATAACGCTATGCCTCCAAAATTACATAAGAACCCTTGGCTCCGGGGACGGAACCCTTGACGACGATAATGTTGTTCTCAGGGAGCACTTTGAGCACCTCGAGGTTCTCGACCTTGACACGCTCGTTGCCCATGTGGCCAGCCATACGCATTCCGGGGAGGACGCGGGACGGCCAGGAGGATGCACCCATGGAACCAGGGTGACGCAGACGGTTGTGCTGGCCGTGGGTCTGTCCGCCGACGCCGGCGAAATGATGACGGTGCACAACGCCCTGGAAACCCTTACCCTTAGAGGTACCGATCACATCCACGTACTTGACGCCCTCGGTGAAGACGTCGGCGACCGTGAAGGTGTCTCCGAGTTTCAGCTCTCCCTCGAAGTCGGCCTTGAACTCGGCCATCTTGCGCTTGGGAGTGGTTCCTGCCTTTTTGAAATGCCCCATGAGAGGCGCGCTGGTGTGCTTTTCGGTGGTTTCGTCATAGGCAAGCTGTACAGCGGCATAACCATCTTTCTCAACTGTACGCAGTTGCGTAACGACGCACGGACCAGCCTCGATGACGGTGCACGGCAGGTTCTTGCCGTCGGCACCGAAAACGGAAGTCATTCCGATTTTCTTTCCAATTAATCCAGGCATTGGTTTGTTAATTAATTGTTTATAAATACTTTATAAGTTCCCGCCTATTTTTGCGGGCTGCAAATATACAACTATTTTCTCAAATTACAAACACTTGATTTACAAGAATTTCATCGGACGGATCATTCCTCCGCCCGGTAAATCTCGATGTACAGGTCGTCGATGGCGAGATACTGGTCCTTGTCCATCGTCTCCCCCTGCCGGCCGGCGGCCGTGCGGCCGGTCGCCTCGAAATACAGCAGCATGGCGGGAAGGTCGATGTGCCAGTCGAACGTGACCTGCTTCGTGGCAGGATCCGCGGGGCTGCCCGAAGGGACGTGGATGACCTGGAGGGGCGTCCGCGGGGTCAGCAGCTCCCGGCTGGCGTTCAGGAAGACCGGGCGGATCTCATAGTCGAACGGGAGCGTGTTCTCGACCGTGAACGACCCGGCAAGCCGGGAAATCAGGACCGGAGGCACGATCAGCATCGTCTCGGACAGATAATACCGGGTCTGGAACTTCTCGCCGGGTCTCAGCGGAGAATTGACACCCGCATAGACCAGCACCGAACGCTGCCCGTCCAGCCGGATGGTCTGCAGGTCCTGCGTCACGCCCGAGACCCGCAGATTCTCCACGGAAATGAAGCCGGGATTCTTGTGGAGCAGCTGGGAGAACCCGTCGATCGGGACGATATAGCCGCTTCTCTGCGGATCCAGGCCGGCACCTTTCTCCGACAGGGACACGCGGGCCTGCTGTCCGTCGCCGACCGACGGGAAGGACGGGGCCCCGAAAGGATAGGTCCGGTCATCGCAGCGGACGTCGCCGCTGAGGTTGATCGGGAGGCCCAGGTCATTCCGGATCTGGAATTCCAGGCTGAAGTCGTCCAGATCGAACACCGTCGCGTCGCTATACAGGAAATACGGCAGTTCCTCGAAAGTGTACTTGATGTCCGGCATCGCCCGGTCCAGCGCGATGCGGCCGCGGACCGCATGGACCTGGGTACCCCCGCGCTGGTTGGCCAGCAGGCTGAAACCCCAGGGAGCGGAAGCGGTGCCGGGGTCTACCCGGTCCTGCTCGTCGACGACCAGGACGCCATCGAGGACGATGGTCGCGTCCAGGTCCAGGATATGCCCGGGCTCGCGGACGCTTTCACCCGCCTTCAGCTTATACAGCTCCGGAGCGGAACAGTTGACGGAGAAGGTTTCCACCTTCCCCGGGTAGAGCTCGCCCGGAAGATACCACCACGCCATCTTGTTGCCTTCCAGCCAGAAGGGATACTCCTCCCGGACCCAGTCCGGAAGCGTGAAGACGGCCTCTTCCAGCCGCGCCTTCGTGAACGGGAAATCCGGATCCAGCGTTATCGTGAACTCATATTGTCCCCCGATTCCAACGGATTCGATATCCTGGATCTCCTTCGGAATGGCCTGCTCGACCCGCAGCGGGAACTCCAGGTGGAAGGGGACGCGGGTCGTGCCCGCCGGGACCGTCTCCGAACTGGCGGAGGCATAGGGCTTGGGGCAGGACAGCCGCCCTTCGGGGAAATCATACGTCACATGAGACGAACCCAGGTCGAACGAAAAATACATCGTCCCGTCTCCCCAGTTCCCGGGCTCCACCCCCAGGGCGCCGACGTAACTCTTGCTCTGCCCGAACATATCGAAGGCAGTCAGGGAATTGACAACATCGGGATCCTGCCGGCGGACAACGTCCGGACCGGTTTTCATGCCTTTCCGTTCGCAGGCGGAGAACAGGACGGTCCCGAGTACGAGGAGTAGTATATAAGTCTTCTTCATCATTCGCTTATTCTTTCGATATTGGCACTGAAAATGGTCTCCGTGACGCCAAAGCTGCGCCCCCGGTGAAGGTAGTCCCCCGCAATCCGGAGCGGTCTGACGATATAACGGATGGTCGCCGTCCAGGGCGTCCGGGCGGGCGCGAAGGTAATGCGGATCTCCTTCGAGTACGAAGCCCCATCCATCCGGAATGACTCCAGATACCGGGGTTCTTCCCCTTCGACCTCGAGCACGGGCGTAATCAGCAGTTCGATCGGGAGATTGGTCCCGACAATCTGGGAGACCCGGTGGCGGCAACCGGGCTCCGCGCCCAGTTTCGCGCTTTCCAGCAGGATGGGCTCGGTCACGAAGTCTTCGCCGTCGAACTGTCCCTTGACGTAGAACGGCAGGATCCACTCCGCCCGGGCGTCCATCCGATACTCCCGCCCGGGCTCGAAGACGAGCGACTCGGTCGCTGCAGGCGGCTGGAGGACAAGCGACGGGCTGACGGTCCCGCCGGGGAAAGGGCTGTGGAACAGCTTCGCCAGGCCGGGGGCCTCCACTTCGTAGATTCCCTCCCGGTACCAGCCATCGTTGTGCGGCATGAACAGGATCGTCCCCGAACCCGACACGTGGAAGGAAGCTTCGGCCCCGTCGTTCCGGGCGGTGGCATTGAGTATCCCGGCGAACGGAACGTCGCTCCGGTATTCCATCTGGATCTGGGGATTGTCCAGGACGATATCCGCTTTGTCTCCGCAGAAATACGAGGGGAAGGGGACCGGGTCCCAGACGAGCTCGTCCGCCGGGAGCTCGAGCGGCTCGGAGAGCAGCACGTTGCACCGCGAGAAGTCGATCCGGTCAAACTCCAGGGAGCAGCGGATCGACAAAGAGGCCGGCGGCGTCGCGACGGTACCGATGGCATCTTCGGGCGAGGCCGTCACGAGGGTGCAGATCCGGGTCTCGAACGACAGGCACTGCCTGTCCTGCACATCCCGGAAGCTGTCGGTCGAGCCAAAACCAGTCAGGTGAATATTCACGACCGTCCCTTCGGACGTCACCTCCAGTTCCGGAATGCTTCCATAGAGTTCCCCCTCGATTTCGGCCATGAATGACTCCGGGAAATCGATGTCCAGTTCCGACAGGGTCACCTTCCGGTACGGGACATTCTCGCCCAGGGAGATTTTCAGCCGGGCGGTGGCGTCACAGTCGCCGGAAGAGAAATCATATCCGAAATCAGGGACCCGGACATCTTTCACGAGCAGATACCGGATATCGTCGGCATACCACCCCTTGAAATCGTCGGTCCGGTCGTTCCAGTGGGGGCTAAGGGTGAAAGGAAAGGTCTGCGCCGGGACATAGGCTTCCCCGGCCGTCCAGGTCCGGCTCCAGGTCTTCTCCCCCAGCCGGATGTAGTAGCCGAGCAGCTCGTCATACATCACGCCGGGCGCATGGTCCAGTTCCGGGAACAGGTCCGTCAGGCCCACCTCGATATCATACGGGACGGCCGTCGTGACAGGCACGGGCGGTTTTTCAGGTTTCTGGCAGGAGAACAGCGCCAGAAGGCAGAGCAGAGACCATAGTCTAAGTCGCATGTCGTTACAGTTATTAGTTAAATAGCAGATATCAGTTAAAAGCAGACAAATATATGGAATATTTCGCGCAACTCCTATCCCCTTTCGGAGGGCCGTTTTTTGTCCTGTCGGACGGAAACAATTGATTGCTGAGGAAAATTGTTATATATTTGTATAATAAACCGTTTGAAGATGCTGGATTTTCTGCGTTTTTCCTGGATAGACATCCTGGACATCCTGCTGGTGGCCGCGATCATCTACCTGTTGTTCAGGTGGATCAGGGGCTCCACAGCCATCAACATCTTCATCGCCATCATCATCGTGATCGTCATCCGCGTCATCGCGGAGGCCCTCGGCATGAAGATGATCTCCTCCCTGCTGGGCACCCTCATCGACATGGGCGCCGTGGCCCTGGTGGTCATCTTCCAGCCCGAGGTGCGGCGCTTCCTCAGCACGGTGGGCCGCACGGCCGGGCACACGCTCGAGCAGCGGACCTTCCTGCAGCGCCTCTTCCCCGGCATGCAGGCCCGCCGGGTGGACACCCGCATCCTGCAGGAGATCACCGAAGCCTGCCGCGAGATGTCCGCGCAGAAGACGGGCGCGCTCATCGTCATCCAGCACAAGAACCCCCTCGACGAGATCATCGCCACGGGAGACACGGTGGATGCCGAGGTGGGGCGCCGGCTCATCATGAACATCTTCTTCAAGAACTCCCCGCTCCACGACGGAGCCATGGTCATCGGGGGCAACCGCATCGTGGCCGCCCGCTGCACCCTTCCCATCACCGACCGGACCGACCTGCCCGCGCGCTACGGCATGCGCCACAAGGCCGCGATCGGCATCTCCGAGCAGTGCGACGCCGACGTGATCGTGGTCAGCGAGGAGACCGGCGGCATCTCGTTCGTGCGCGGAGGCAAGATCACCTCCGTCGACACCATCAACACCCTTAACCTGCTGCTCGGAGAGAAGACGGAATGACCCACGACAGACTGGAAAGCAAGCTCGGTTTCGACAAGATCCGCAAGAGCATCTCCGACCGCTGCATGACGGACTACGCCGCCGGCCGCGTCGCGGAGGAAGCGTTTTCCACCGACCCGGACATCATCCGGCGCCGGCTGGCGCTGACAGACGAGATGCGCCTGATCCTGATGTTCGAGGAGAACTTCCCCACGACCGGCTACATCGACGCCATCCCCTTCCTCTCCGCCCTGGAGCGGGAAGGCTCCTGCATCGACGTGCTCTCCCTGGGCAAACTCAAGACGATCACGGACACCATCCGCCGGGTCCTGCATTTCTTCTCCAGCATCAAGAGCGGGATCTACCCGCAGCTGGAGCGCCTGTCGGCCCCGGTCCACGCCTTCCCGGAGGTGCAGCGCCGCATCGAGGGCATCCTCGACAAATACGGCGACATCAAGGACTCCGCCTCCGACCGGCTCTTCGAGATCCGGCGCGACCTCCGCGCCAAGGAGGCTGCCATCTCCCGGCGCGCCGGGGCGATCCTGCGCAAGGCCCAGGAGGAGGGTCTGGTGGACGCCGACACCGACGTGACCATCCGCGACGGCAAGTACCTCATCCCCGTGGCCACTTCCTCCAAGCGCAAGGTCCAGGGCTTCGTCTACGACGTCTCCGCCTCCGGCAAGACCGCCTTCGTCGAGCCCGCGGAGATCATCGAGCTGGAGAACGACATCAGCGAGCTGCACTTCGAGGAGCTCCGGGAGATCCAGCGCATCCTGCTGGAATTCACGGACTTCCTGCGCCCTTACCTGACGGACCTGATGGCCGGGGCGGCCTTCCTCGGGGAGGTGGACTTCCTGATGGCGAAGGCGCAGACGGCGCTGGACATCGTGGCCGGCATGCCCGTCATCTCCGACGACGGCAGCCTGTCGCTGCGCAAGGCCCGCCACCCCCTGCTCGAGAAGGCGCTCACGCGCGAGGGGCGCAGCATCGTCCCCCTGACGGTGACGCTGAGCCCGCAGAAGCGCATCCTGCTCATCTCCGGCCCCAACGCCGGCGGCAAGTCCGTCTGTCTCAAGACGGTCGGCCTGCTCCAGTATATGTTCCAGTGGGGCATGCTCATCCCCACCTCCGAGAGCTCCGAGCTTCCGGTCTTCGACCGCATCGCCGTCAGCATCGGCGACGACCAGAACCTCGAGGACGACCTGAGCACCTATAGTTCTTTCCTCGCGGACATGCGCGAGCTGCTGGGCTCGGCGGACGAGAAGACACTCGTGCTCATCGACGAGTTCGGCTCGGGCACGGAGCCGGCGGCGGGCGGGGCGATCGCCGAGGCGATCCTCGCCGAGATCGACCGCCGCGGCGTCTGGGGCGTGATCACCACGCACTACACCAACCTCAAGCTCTACGCCTCCGGCGCGGACACGCACGTGGTCAACGGCGCCATGCTCTACGACTCCGCCCGCATAGCCCCGATGTTCAAGCTCGAGATCGGCCTGCCCGGCAACTCCTTCGCCTTCGAACTGGCGCGCAAGATGCGCCTCCCGGAGACGATCGTCAAGGATGCCGAGACCCGGGCCGGCGAGGAGTTCGTGGGGATCGAGCGCAACCTGCGCAAGATCGCCCGGAACCGCCGGGCCCTGGACGAGAAGCTCCAGAAGATCAAGCACACCGACCGCACGCTCGAAGGCCTCACCGAGCGCTACCAGCGCGAGCTGGAGGACATCCAGCAGCAGAAGAAAGCCATCCTCGAAGAGGCCCGCAAGGAGGCGGAACAGATCGTCAAGGGTGCCGGCAAGCAGGTGGAGAAAACCATCCGCGACATCCGCGAGGCCCAGGCCGAGAAGGAGCAGACCAAGGCCGCCCGGCAGGAGCTCCAGGGCTTCCTGGGCGCGCTCGAGGAGCGCAAGGCCCGGGAGAAGAAGACCCGCGACGAATACATCGACCGCAAGATCGAGCAGCTCAAGAAGCGCAAGAAGACCGCGGGGACCCCGGCCCAGGAACAGGTCAAGAGCGCCCCGCTCAAGGTCGGCGAGAAGGTCCGCATCAAGGAGGGCGGGCTCGTGGGCGAGGTCTCCAAGATCAGCAGCAAGTCCGTGACCATCATCGTCGGCAACATCACCAGCACCATGGCTCCCGACCGTGTGGAGCGCATCTCCTCCAACGAATTCCGCGAAGCGTCCCGCAAGGCCTTCCGGCCCGTGCAGCAGCGCGTGGACAGCGCCATCACGGAGCGCAAGCTCGCCTTCTCGCCGGAGCTCGACGTGCGCGGCGAGCGCCTGTCCGACGCGCTGGACATCGTAACCCACTATATCGACGACGCCATCATGCTCGGCATGGGTTCCGTGCGCATCATCCACGGCAAAGGCACGGGCGTGCTGCGCGAAGAGATCCAGAAATACCTCAGGACCATCCCCGGACTGACCGTCAGCGACGAAGACATCCGCAACGGCGGCACGGGCGTAACCATCGTCAAACTATGAAAACCGACAAACCCACCGTAGGCCGCAAAGGCGAAGAAGAGGCAAGCAGGTACCTGTCCCGCCTCGGACACAGGATCCTGGCCCGCAACTGGCGGGGCGGGCATCTCGAACTGGACATCATCACCCTGCTGGGCAGCGAGCTCCACATCGTGGAGGTCAAGAGCCGCACGGCGCCCGTGATGGCCGAGCCGCAGCGCAACGTCACCCGCGACAAGCAGCGCCGGATGGTCGCCGCCGCGCAGGCCTTCCTGCACTCCGACGAGCGCAGGGACCTCCCCGCCGACCTCGAGATCTTCTTCGACGTGATGTCCGTCGTTTTCTACGGCACTGGCGCGGACTTTGATATTGAGTACTATCCTAAAGCCTTTATACCACTCTATGCTTAATAACCACTACTACTGCATAATCATGGCCGGCGGCGTCGGATCCCGCTTCTGGCCCGTAAGCCGCGCGGGGATGCCCAAGCAGTTCCTGGATTTCAACATCCAGGGCCGGTCGTTCCTGCGGCGCACCTACGACCGGATGAAGACCATCATCCCGGAGGAGAACATCATCGTGGTCAGCCTGGAGCGCTACCGCGACCTGGTCCGCGACCAGCTCCCCGAGCTGCCGGAGAAGAACCTGCTGCTGGAGCCTTACAACCGCAACACGGCTCCCTGCATCTCCTACGCCACCTACACGATCCTCCAGCGCGACCCGGACGCCATCACCGTCGTGACCCCGTCCGACCACGCCATCGCCCGCCACGACGCCTTCTACAAGACTCTCCAGGAGGCGCTGGCCTATGCCGCAGGCACGGACGCCCTGATCACCCTGGGCGTGATCCCGACCCGGCCCGACCCCAACTTCGGCTACATCCAGATGGCCGGTCCCCAGGAGGACGGTCAGCCGGTCAAGATCAAGACCTTCACGGAGAAGCCCGACATCGAGCTCGCCCGCGTCTTCCTCGAGACCGGCGAGTTCCTGTGGAACTCCGGTATCTTCGTCTGGCGGGCGGATGCCATCCGCCAGGCCCTGGAGCAATATGCGCCGGAGATCTCCCGGCTCTGGGACGGCTGGCAGGACGTCCTCGGGACGGACAGCGAACACGCTTTCCTGGAACGCATCTACACGGACATGCCCCGCATCTCCATCGACTACGCCGTGATGGAGAAGACCGGCAACGCCTGGGTCTACCCGGCGGATTTCCACTGGGCCGACATCGGCAACTGGGAGTCCTTCTACGATTTCCTCGCCTACTACGACGACCGGGGCAACGCCTTCAACCGCACCAGCCGGCGCCTGCTCAAAGACTGCCGGGACAACATCGTCTATTCGACGCGCGACAACAAGCTCCTGGCCCTCAGCGGCCTGGACGACTTCATCGTCATCGACACCGAGGACGTCCTGCTGATCTGTCCGCGCGACGAGGAGCGGCTCAAGGAGTTCCTCTCCCAGCTCGCCATGCCCGAGTACGAAGACTACCGCTGACGCTCCACGGCATCACCCCACTTGCCGAATCCGATGGTGATCTTGCCGTTCTGGAGGTTCTCCCCGAGAGAACAGAACGGGAAGACGCAGTTCTTGCAGATATGGTTTTCTCCCTTATGTGACTCCCCGGGATGCGGGCAGTCGCGGAGCAGAGTCTTGCGGTCGTAGAGATTGTATTTGGCCATCTGCTCCTCCGGGGTGACGTTGGGCATGAAGACATTGGCCCCCGCGAGGATGCCGAGTTCGCGGCCGCGCGGGTTGAGCACTTCCAGCGCCGTGGCGGAGGCGATGTTGATGTGCGGCATCAGCAGCCGCAGCAGGGCGATCATCTTGAGCCCGAGCACGAAACGCTCCTCATCGGAAGGATACGGCGCCCCGCTCCGCGTGAGCGGCGTCTCGTCGTTGGGATTGTAGGGCCCCATCCCGATCATGGGGGCGTCGAAGCGCTTGTAGAAGAGCAGGTCGTCCGCCAGGTCCGCGGCCGTCTGGTACGGCAGGCCGATCATCGCCCCGGTCCCGGCCTGGTAGCCGACGGCCTTCAGGTCCTGCAGCGCTTCCAGCCGGCGCTCGAAACGGTGCAGGGCATCCTGCGGATGGATCCTGCGGTACAGCTCCGGATTGCTGGTCTCGATGCGCAGCAGGTAGCGGTGCGCTCCGGCGTCGAACCATTCCTCGTAAACCTCGCGGGGCTGTTCGCCCAGCGAGAGGGTGATGCCGAGCGGCCGGCCGCCTTCGGAATCGGTCTCAATCTGCTTGATGGCCTTCACGAGCCGCGTGATCTTGCGGACGAAGGCCGCGTCGGAGCGCTCGCCGCCCTGGATCACCACCGACGCATAGCGCTGACGGGCGGCCCTGGTCGCCGCGGCGAGGACCTCTTCGTCCGAGAGCTCATAGCGCGCACAGGCGCTGTTGTCCCGCCGGATGCCGCAGTACAGGCAGTTCTTCCGGCAGATGTTGGAGATCTCGATCAGCCCGCGCAGATAGACGTCCGTGCCCGCATGGGCGAGCTTCACGCGGAACGCCTCCTGCCGCAGCGCCTCGTTGAAAACGGGGTCCGCGCACTCGATGGCGGCGATGAGGCCGTCCCGGTCCAGGGTCAGGTCAGAGAGTTTCATGATGCAGAGCGCTGGCTCTTGCCATCTATCTGTACCGGCGGAAGGTGTAGGTGGTCCCGGCTCTCTGGATGACCAGTTTCGTGCGGGTCATTTCAAGGACTTTGTATGTCCCGGAGAGACGCATTTCATATTGGAGCCCCTGCGTGAGCCAGAGGGTCTTCGTGAAACTGATCTGCTTTTTGGTGGCGTCGTATGAGAACTGCGCGCCGTCCACGTCCACATCCTTGAGATCGAACTGCGTGAAGCTGCCCTTCTTGGCCAGGGCGATGCGGGGTTCGCTCAGGGAGAGATAGAAATGGACGCCCGCGTAATCGACCCTGTCACGGGAAACCAGTTCCCACACGCCATAGATGGACCCCGTGAGATCCCCGGTATGCCGGACATTCGATACGCCACAGGATGTCAACACGGCCAGACAGGCGATAAAAGCCACAAATAACGATTTCTTCATAACGTTTCCGATTTGACAGGTATAAAGGTACACATTCCCCGCAAAAACTCAAAACGATTGTAGATGTCGTTGAGGGTCCACAGTTTGGACCTTCGACCGCATTTAAGCCCGTTTTTGCTGCTGAAGGTCCACGTTTTGGACCTTCGACAGCACCTTTACGATCGACACGAGACACTGTCAGGTGATTCGGAGGACGAAGGCCGACCGGGGGAGTTTGAGGGGTCCGCCCCTCAATGAATGAAAGGGGCCGGAGGCCCCTGGGACCACAGAAGGACGGCGTCTGCCGTCCTTCTGTGGTCCCTGCCGGGCTTGAACCGACGACCCGCTGATTATGAGTCAGCTGCTCTGACCAACTGAGCTAAGGGACCAAATGCAGGACTGCCACCCGGGCGGTCCTGCATGAACTGGTTGCTGTCGTACCGATCAGGCTCAGACCTTGATCTCGACCTCGACACCGGAAGGAAGCTCGAGCTTCATCAGGGCGTCCACCGTCTTGGCGTTGGAGTCCTCGATGTCAAGGAGTCTGCGGTAAGAGTCGAGCTCGAACTGCTCGCGGGCCTTCTTGTTGACGAAGGTGGAGCGGTTGACGGTGAAGATCTTCTTGTTGGTAGGAAGAGGAATAGGGCCATTCACCTTCGCGCCAGTCGACTTCACGGTCTCGACGATCTTGGTCGCGGACTTGTCCACGAGCATGTGGTCGAAAGACTTGAGTTTGATTCTAATTTTTTGACTCATATCAAAATGCTTTTTTACAATTCAATACTATTCGTCGTCAGACGGCATCCTGTATCCGCTCTTCTCGACGATGTCCTTGGCCATGGCGGCCGGGACCTCGGCGTAGTGGTCGAACGACATCGTGCTCGTGGCGCGGCCCGAAGAGAGGGTGCGGAGCACGGTGACGTAGCCGAACTGCTCGGAGAGCGGGACGAAAGCCTTCACGATGCGGGCGCCGTTGGCCGTCGAGTCCATAGCGACAATCTGTCCGCGGCGACGGTTGAGGTCGCCGACGATGTCGCCCATATAGTCCTCGGGTGTGACCACCTCGAGGTTCATGATGGGCTCCAGGATGACAGGCTTGCACTTCGGACAGGCGTGACGGAACGCCATGCGTGCGGCGAGTTCGAAAGAGAGCTGATCGGAATCCACCGGGTGGAAGGAGCCATCCAGCAGGGTAACCTTCAAGGAAGGCACCTCGTAACCGGCCAGGACGCCGTTCACCATCGCGGACTCGAAACCCTTCTGTACGCTGGGTACGAACTCCTTGGGAACGTTGCCGCCTTTGACCTGGTTGTCGAACTGGAGGCCCTGCACACCTGCGTCTGCGGGACCGATCTCGACGATGATATCTGCAAATTTGCCACGTCCGCCCGTCTGCTTCTTGAATACTTCGCGATGCTGGACGGAGGTAGTGATCGCCTCTTTGTAGTTGACTTGCGGGGCACCCTGGTTGATCTCCACGCCGAACTCGCGGCGCAGGCGGTCGACGATGATGTCGAGATGGAGCTCGCCCATACCGCTGATGACGGTCTGGCCCGTGTCCGGGTCGGACTTGACGGTAAAGGTCGGGTCCTCCTCGGCGAGCTTGCCGAGCGCGACACCCAGTTTGTCGAGGTCCTTCTGCGTCTTGGGCTCCACGGCGATGCCGATCACCGGGTCCGGGAACTCCATGGACTCGAGTGAGTAGCGGTGGTCGTCCGCGCAGACGGTGTCGCCCGTGCGGAGATCCTTGAAGCCGACGGCCGCGCAAATGTCTCCGGCCTCCACGAACTCGATCGGGTTCTGGTGGTTGGAGTGCATCTGGTAGAGGCGCGCCACGCGCTCCTTCTTCCCGGAACGGGAATTGAGCACGTAGGAGCCGGCATCAAGATGACCGGAATAGACGCGGATGTACGCCAGGCGGCCCACAAAGGGGTCGGTCGCGATCTTGAACACCAGGCCGCAGAACGGCTGGGAAGGCTCGGGCTTGAGCGATACTTCCTTGTCATTCGCCATGTTCGTCGCCTTCGTCTCGCCGATGTCCAGCGGGGACGGGAGGTAACGCATCACTGCATCCAGAAGGAACTGGACGCCCTTGTTCTTGAACGAAGAGCCGCAGCAGGCCGGAACGATCTGCATGGCGATGGTACCCTTGCGGAGCGCAGCGATCAGCTCCTCCTCCGTGATGGTCTCGGGAGCCTCGAAATACTTGTCCATCAGGGTGTCGTCGCACTCGGCGGCTGCCTCGACGAGCTTGTCCCTCCACTCGGCGACAGCGTCCTGCATGTCCTCGGGGATGTCGGTGTACTCGTAGTTCACCAGCTCCTCACCGGGCTTGTAGACGATCGCCTTGCGGGAGATCAAGTCAACGATTCCTTCGAATTTCTCTTCTGCCCCGATCGGGAGGCAGACAGGAACAGCGGTGGCACCGAGCTTGGTCTTGATCTCCTCGACGCATGCGAGGAAATCGGCGCCGACCCGGTCCATCTTGTTCACATAGGCAATCTTCGGCACGTGGTACTTGTCTGCCTGGCGCCATACGGTCTCGGACTGAGGCTGCACGCGCCCGACAGCGCAGAAAGTTGCGATCGTACCGTCCAAGACACGCAGCGAACGCTCCACCTCCACCGTGAAGTCGACGTGGCCGGGAGTGTCGATCAGGTTGATCTGATACGTCTCCCCGGCGTAGTGCCAGAAGGCGGTGGTAGCGGCGGAGGTGATGGTAATACCACGCTCCTGCTCCTGCACCATCCAGTCCATCGTGGCGGCACCTTCGTGGACCTCACCGATCTTGTGCGTCTTTCCGGTATAGAAAAGGATACGCTCGGACGTGGTGGTCTTGCCGGCATCGATGTGGGCCATGATGCCGATGTTCCGCGTGAACTTGAGATCTCTCGTTGCCATCTAACTAACCAAAATCAATTAAAAGCGGAAATGGGCGAATGCCTTGTTGGCCTCTGCCATCCTGTGCATGTCTTCTTTACGCTTGAATGCACCACCTTCATTGTTGTATGCCGCGATGATCTCGGCACACAGTTTTTCAGCCATCGAGCGGCCGGAGCGCTTGCGGGCGAAGGATATCATATTCTTCATGGAGAGAGAAACCTTCCGCTCAGGGCGCAACTCGGTAGGCACCTGGAAGTTGGCGCCGCCGATACGGCGGGACTTGACCTCGATCTGCGGGGTCACGTTCT
>JAEEGK010005359.1_pt1 | contig 31041 bp, 24 predicted proteins | sample 8958771 | NCBI WGS metagenome assembly JAEEGK01 (sample SAMN16246547, study PRJNA631951) | gut metagenome | biome: gut microbiome; feature: rumen; material: SC-attached | host: Bos | place: Iran: Karaj | collected 2018-10
CTTTTTTCAAGTAAGCTGCTTCCAACAAGAACATCGTATTCTTTTCCAGCTTTTACATGTATCTTTTCCATTTTAACCGTCCAGCTCAGCCTTTCGCTGGCTTCCATCTTCCAAAAGTTGCTTAAGTTCGTCTTTGTTGTTGCTTGTCATTGCATCTTTGTATTTAGAAAGTTCCGTTATAAGGCTGTCTATTTCTTTTACAAGATTGTCTTTGTTTTCCATAAAAAGCTCAGACCACATCGTAGCGTTAAGCCAAGCAACGCGCGTAAGGTCTTTGTAGCTGCCGGCAGAAAAACCGTGATGTTCCGCGGCGGTTGGGCTTTTTACATAAGCGTTCGAAACAACGTGCGCCAACTGCGAAGTAAAAGCAATCATCTCGTCGTGCTTGTCGGCGTGCGAAAGGCAAAAGCTTCCGAACTCAGCCGGAGCCATAGCTTCTTTTACGCGGTCGATAAGCTTCATGTCGTCAAATGTTTCCGGCACAAGAACAAGAGGTGCGCCTTTGAACAGCGTGGCTCTTGAGTGTTTCAAGCCGGAGTATTTGTTTCCAGCCATAGGATGTGCGCCGACAAAAACAAAGCCATGTTTTTTTGCTATCTTAAAGCATTCGTCGCACACTACCCGCTTTATACCGCCGGAATCCATTACAAGCCCGCCTTTGCGGAAGTTTTTGGCGTTCTCTTTTACGTAATCTATTGTTGCCTGCGGATATACGCAAATCAGTACTAAATCGCAATCTTTAAGTTTTTCGCTTGTAAGCGTGTCATCTACGAAACCGGCAATTTTTCCCATAAGAATGGCTGAATTGTCTATATCATGGATAAGGACAGTCCATCCTGCTTCTTTGTACGCTTTAGCGAACGATGCGCCAATTAAACCAAGCCCAACAATGCCGACTGTCACTTAAATCACCTCGCGGATTTTCATAACGCGTTTCGCTACATCATCAAACTGAGCCGGAGTAAGTGACTGAGCACCATCACACAACGCTTTTTGTGGATTATTGTGAACCTCAATCATAATTCCGTCTGAACCACAAGCGGCTGCAGCCATTGCCATCGGTTTAACCATGCGGGCAATTCCAGTTGCGTGTGACGGGTCTACAATGATAGGAAGATGTGTAAGCTCATGAAGCATTGGAACAGCAGAAAGATCAAGCGTATTGCGTGTATATGTCTCATAAGTGCGGATTCCGCGCTCGCAGAGAATTACGTTCTCGTTTCCGTTCGCCATAATGTATTCTGCGCTCATAAGGAATTCTTTCATTGTATTAGCAAGACCGCGCTTAAGAAGAATTGGTTTTTTAAGCTTTCCTAAATCTTTAAGAAGCTCAAAGTTCTGCATATTTCGTGCGCCAACCTGAATCAAATCTACATCTGAGAAAAGCGGAAGATGATCGGAACTCATTATCTCAGTGACAATCGGCATTCCTGTAACTCTTTTTGCCTCAAGCAAAAGCTCAAGTCCTTCTGCCTGAAGTCCCTGAAAGTCATATGGAGATGTTCTTGGCTTAAATGCACCGCCGCGAAGAAGTTTAGCACCGGAAGCTTTTACTGCTTTTGCAATTTCAATTATCTGATCGCGGTTTTCAACAGAACATGGTCCTGCGATTAACGCGAAGTTTCCGCCACCGATTTTTACACCGCTAACATCGACGATCGTATCATCGGGATGAAATTTCCTGTTCGCCTTTTTGTACGGCTCTGATATTCGAGTTACGGACTCAATAATATCAAGGCCTTTAAGCAAATCGATATCGATTTTTGTTGTATCGCCAACAAGTCCAAGAACAGTCTTAAAATCACCTTCTGATATGTGAACTTTTAATCCCTGTGATTTGAACCAGTCGATTAAGTTATTAATCTGTTCCTTGCTGACTCCTGATTTTACTACTGCTATCATAAAAACACCTCTTTAGTATTACCGTTTACTTTTCTAACGTAAAAAAAAACCGCCCGGAAGTGACCGTGCGGTTTTCTTTATAGTTTACTATTTAGTAACTTATATACCACAAATCACTTCAACCCTTACTGTTCGTAAAGTAATAAAATGAGTAAAAGTAAAATGTGTTATAATAAGCTGTAAATGTCATGAGCCAATTAAAGCACTATTGTTTCTTTGTGTCAATACATTAACAGAACCAGTTTTTTAAAAACGGATGCTCTCACCGACATCCATGCAAGTTCAGCCGTTCAGCACTTCGTGCTTCAATGCTTTCTTGCATGGAACCTTTCGGTTACGCATCCGTTTTATGTATTCTAATTATTATTCTGCTTGTCAAAAGAAACCAACTCTCGTCGAGCTTTTTCCAGGAACTGTTCGTGTAGCGAAGCTAGATAAGAGAACCTATCGAAATAATCAACAGGCTGTCCTTTTTCGTCCTTTGCGAGCGTTTTTGTCTTTACAATATGGATTATCTTGTGGATTTTATCACCAAAGAAATCTGATATTGCATCGCGCAAAGGCCTGTCGCCTTCAAAACAAACTTTGATTGAGTACTCGCCTTCTTTTATTTTTTGTTCGAAAATCTGATATTTGGCTTTCAGTTCGGTAAATGATGAACAGCTGAAAAAATCATCTGCTTTCGGACCATATTTATCTTTGAAGTAATAGATGTACTCGGAACCATATAATTGTGTCGCAAGCGAGACACGCTTTTTCTTACGCGTCACAGGATAGATTATGCATTTAGTAATCTTGAATTGTGGCGGAAGACAAGCATTAAGCTTGTTCATAAATGTTTCTGGAGTTGTTTCATATCTTAAAAGACATGAACCGATTTCATCCATACTTTCTGTTCCGAGTGAGATACATGTGGCAAGTTCCATTCTGGGAACGGGATTAAAACCGTCAGTGAAAATGATTGGAAGCTCTGTGCGTAAGAAAGCTTTGTGAATCATTTCCTGCATAGCGAGATGGGGAATAAACTGTGCTCCATTGTTTTTTGTAAAAGAAAACAAAACCCTGTAAAGAAGCGGGATGTTGTTTTCTCTTATAGGTGCTGTCGTTATGCAGTTGTCTTTCAAATCTTCGGGCAATGCGTCAAACTGGCTTTCTACAGAATCTTTTTGAACATGTATATTTTTTTGTACGTTACAGACTCCGCAGGGCATCTTGCACTGCTCTGAACAGCGATCTGTAAGCTGTTGGTTAACAGACTTTTCGAATTCCCGCTTGAAAAAAGCCGGACTTGCGCCTAGGCTTATATCGTTCCACGGAAGAATTTCGTCATCGGGACGTTTTCGTGTGACTTCATACGCAACGTCCCAGCCTGCCTCAGAAATCGCTTCCTGCCACAAATCTTTTCGCATGTGGTCTTCCCACGCATCAAGACGGCACCCTTTTTTGAAAGCCGAATAAAACAAATGACCTGCACGGCTGTCTCCGCGCGAAATAATACCCTCGACGAACGAAACAAACTCGTCGTGTGTGCTTACCTTAAACTTTCCTCGTGGAAGCGATTTATGGATAAAAGCCATCTTTTCTTTTGATTCTTCCATAGTCAGCTGCCGTACACGTTCGTATGGAGTATGTGGCTTTGGAATAAATGTTCCGACATTCACAGAACACTGTATATGCGTTTTTTCTTGTATTTCAAGGAGAAAATCGACAATTTCCTGCTCTTCTGTTTTTGGATTCTGCTGTTTTTCTATGTGTTGCTCGTCATTTGCGGGAGGAAGTCCGACCATAAAATAAAACTTAGCCTTGCTCCAACCTCGTTTTTTTGCTTCTTCGATAATTTCGACAAGTTTGCTTGTATAAACTTCTTTGTTTACAGAAAGCTGCCAGGCTTCCGCAGGTGTCTCTATGGCAAAAGTAAGTCCGCTTTTTCGGACTTCCGACAGCTTCTCAAGAAGCGGCAACGTAAAAGTATTTACTTTTAGAGACGGCAGCTGGAACGAAACATTCGCGCGGGAAAACTTCTTTGTAAGGATATCAAGCAACTTGTCTATGCAAGGATAATCGCCAGAAGACAACGATGTAAGGCTTATTTCTCGGAATCCGCCTTCCCTGACTAAAGTTTCTGCTTCCTGCAAGATAAACTTTGGGTCTTTAGTTCGCTGAGGCCTATAGTAAATGCCTGCGTGGCAAAAGCGGCAGCCGTTCGGGCATCCGCGCATTATTTCGATAACACCATGATTCTGGACTGGCTTAATCGTTGGAACTGGGTAAAAGTTTTTCTCGGACGCATACCGCCCGAACTGTTTGTCAAAAGCCTTCTCCGCTTTTTTTCCCGGTACCCATACATATTTGTTTTGGGCAAGAAGCTCAAGTAATTCCGCCTTTGATGCACCTTCCTTCTTTTTAAGCGCGAGAGTCTCGAAAAGCTTAAAAAACTCGTCTTCAGCCTCGCCTATAAAAACGGCGTCTAAAAAATCAGTGAATGGTGCCGGGTTTGTAACACCACAGCCACCAGCAATCAGTATAGGGTGCGTCTCATCCCTGTCTTTTTTCAAAGCCGGTATATGGCCTGCTTCAAGTATTGTGAACATACCAGTAATGCCAAGCTCATAGCCGATAGAAAAGCCAATACAGTCAACTTCGTAAAGCGGGATTCCTGTTTCAAGTGAAAAAAGCGGAATATTCCGCGATTTTAGAAGCTCTTCAAAATCTGTATCAGGGGTAAAAACACGCTCACAACGAACATACGGGCTTTTGTTCAAACCGTTATAAAGTATATGGACAGCTTGATTACTCATGCCTATTTCATATAAATCTGGAAAAGCCATGACAAAAGTGAATGGAACTGAATCATCTTTAACTGTCTGTCCGTATTCTCCACCTAAATAACGCGATGGAGCTTGTACATCAAGAAGTGAGTCGCCGAATATTTCCAATGGATTTATATGAGTCATGTTATCTCCAAAGTATGCTAAAAAATTATAATTATCGTGCAAAAAATTAGAAGGCGGTGTTAAAGTCGAGCCTTCTATAATTGATACTCATAAGAATACCTATGGAAATCATCGATGTCCATAGATGCGAACCGCCGTATGAAAGGAAAAGAAGTGGTATTCCGGTAATAGGCATCATTCCCATAGCCATTCCAACATTTACGATGAAATGATAAAAGAACATAAACATAATACCGGCAGCTATATAATAACCATAAACACTTGTCGTGTTCTTAATGATAAAACCAATTCTCAGCAATATAACTAAATACATTGCAAATACAGTAAATCCGCCGAAAAATCCCCATTCTTCAGAAAGAATACTGAATATAAAGTCTGTACTTCGTTGCGAAAGATAACGCAAATGACTCAAACTTCCGTTTAAGAAGCCTTGTCCGAATATACCGCCAGAACCAACTGCACGTTTTGAGTTCATAATATGCCAGCCGGCTCCAAGCGGATCTATTTCTGGATCAATAAACGTGATAAGACGCATCTTTTGGTATGTTTTCAATACTTTTGTCGCAGGAATAGAAAGAATCAATGAAAGAGCAAAGATTCCAGAAACATACGCGATCCAAAAGAAATACTTTTTATTAAAGAAAATATTACCAATTATACTTAAAAGACATATAGAACTTATTGCAGCAATTAGAATTAACTTAATTTTAAGATTTCGGACGACTGCAAGGATCGGGATAGTTCGTTTTAAAATCAATTCCTCTACATCAGGCAAAACCGTAAAAATAATCGTCAATAAACCGGTCGCAATTATAATTACGAGATATCTGACAGGAACGCCTGCAACAAAGCACATGGCAATAAATATCGGAATATATACACTGGCTGTTCCAACATCAGGCTGCAAAAAGATAAGTCCCACTGGAGCGCCAAGTATTACACAAAGAAATAAAAAGCGTTTTAATTGGCTCATCTGCTCAGTTTTTTGAAGCATTGAAGCAAAGAAAAGGATGAAAACTACTTTTCCAAGTTCCGATGGCTGTATACCGGCACTACCAAAACCAATCCAAGAGCGGGCACCGTTAACCTCGCGACCGAAGAAAAGTGTATAAGCCAGAACAGCCAGCATTGCGTAATAAACATATTTCGAGCTTCTTTCAAATCGCCTGTAATCGAACAAAGAGAACAAGACCATGAGCAAAAGCCCTGTAGACGCAAAGATTATTTGCTTTATGTACTCATCAGAAACTAAGACACCACTTGAATCGACACGAGAAGAATATATAAAAACGACACCGATTATTATCAAAACAATCGTTGGTATCAATAAGAGTAAGTCAAAACGTTCAAAAATACGTAATTTCATATCAATCCTGACGACCAGTAGGTCTTGTGTAATATCTTACATGTGGTAAAGCTTTTACAGCTTCGTCATACGTCTGGTTGGCAAAAATACCTTGGAAGATAATATTTGCAGCATAAGGAGCCCACCATTCCCAAATATTGGCAGCTTCTACAAGAACAACTACAACAACGGCATCTTCCGGGTCGCCATCATAAGGACCATAGCCGACAAACCAAGAATGCCAGCTATCTGTGTAACCGCTAACTTCTGCAGTACCTGTTTTACCGGCAATTTTAACGGCTTTTGTTTCGAGCGGCCATGTTGCAGTTCCGTCCGTAACCATATAACGCAAATCTGTTTTTATTTCTTTCCAGACGCTCTCTTCTATATCCAGAGTATACATAGGCTCCGGTTCAATGGAATCAATAATCTCGTTTGTTACTGGGTCGCGAATCTCTTTTAAAAGGTGCGGTTTGTAAATGACACCCTCATTGACCACCATCGACATCATATCTGCGACGTGAAGCGGAGTTACAAGAGTATCACCCTGTCCAATTGAAACGAGCATCGTATCACCATCAAGCCATTTCTGGTGCCATCTTCGCTCTTTCCATTGAGCAGTCGGAACGAATCCTGATGTTGAAGAAGGAAGGTCTATACCAAGAGCGCGTCCATATCCAAAATCATTTGCGTACTCTGAGATACGGTCAATTCCAAGATAATCGCGTCCTATTGTCCAGTAATAAATGTTGCATGACTGAGCAAGAGCATTCTTCAAATCAAGCATACCATGCGTACCTGTTTTGTAAACGTGGCAGCGCCAAGGACGACCACCGTAATCCATAATACCGGTACATTCTATTTTCTGGTCAGATGGGAATGTCTTTTCATTCAGCAGTGCTGTTGACATAATGACCTTAAACGTTGAAGCCGGCGGATAAGCCGCATCTACTGCACGGTTAAGCTGAGGGGACATCGGATCGTTTTCGAGCCTTTTGATTTCATTCGGATCAGAGCGTGATGTATAAATATTTGCGTCAAAATAAGGATATGAAACCATCGCAAGAACTTCACCAGTAGATGGTTTCAATACTACTGCGGCACCGATACGCTCGCCCAGCGCCTGCTCTACAAGGTGTTGGGTCGTCAAATCGATTGTAAGGACAAGGTTTTTACCCATTTCAGGTGGATCAATCATAGGAGCGCCGCTAGAAAGGTTTCTTTCCTTAACGTCAACGGTTCTGTACTCAATTCCGGTTTTACCCTGCAAGAGCTCGTCATATTGGTTTTCTATGCCAGTCTTTCCGACGATACTCGTGTTTGTATAGCCTTTGTTATAAAGAACTTTAAGCTCTTTTGTATTGATATCACCTACGTATCCGATTACGTGAGACATCGATTTTGTTTCAGAATAATATCGTATTGGTTTTGAACGCCAGGAAACACCTGGCAAATCTGTTATATTCTCAGCAATATTATTTATTTCTTCAAAAGATACGTTTGATTTTATTTGATATGATGTATAAGTTCCTCGTTCGCCAGATGGAATTTTCTTATCGATATCAGTTTTGCTTAGTCCGAGATATTGTGCCAAACGTGCGGCAACACTGTCGTATTTACTACCAGCTTCTCCTGGTATAAAGTCAACAGCGAAAGAATCAATATTATTTACGATAGGCAAATCTGCTTTACGGTCGTAGATTTCACCACGTTGCGCAGGAAGCTCTTTTGTGCGCTGTACAAGCTTTGTCGATTCCTGCCTGTAGTTGGCACCCTCAACGACTTGCATCTTAAAAAGAACGAGAAGGTAAAAAAAGAAGGATACAACAACAATAGCCGAAAGCAAAAAAACTTTTTCGTTCTTTTTGCCTGTACTTCCGGCCTGATTCTGTAAATCTGTTGCATGTATAACTTTAACCATTTACCTGTGCCGTCTCCTATTAAAATCTTTTTGCGGATTTATTTATTGCCTCTGCCGGATCTTCTGCCAGCGTACGGAATTTCGAGAAAACAAAAAACAGTAAAGGCGCTAAAAGTCCGTTTACAAGACATTCTAGCCAAATATTGATGTTCAGAAAATCGTATGTGTACACGATGTTCGGGAAAAAGAAAGATGCTATCTGCTGAAGAAGAGCTTTTACAAGCGTAGCGCTTACTCCCAAAAAAACTGGGACAAGGAAACCGTTTGTATTCAAAGTTAAGAAGAACAATCCGGCGATAAAGCCGATTATTGTGCGCAGAAGTGCATTGAGTCCTAACGGAGAGGCACTCAGAATGTCAAGGAACAAGCCGGAGAAAAAGCCGTTTGTCTCGCCTATTAAAGAACCTCGGTGAATAGCTACATAAACGGTGAAAAGAAGAAGCAAGTCGGGTATTATCGGGAATACAACGATATTTGTGAGTATCGCTGTTTCAACGAAAAGAAAAGAGAAGATAAAAAGAAAGCAAGTAAGAAACGTTTTCATGCTATATCAATCCGTAATTGCGAGATTTTTAAAATCTGCGACAATGACATTCTCCAATCTGTTGAAATCGATTACTGGAATAATCTGAAGTACAAGTGATGTGTCATAATCAAGAGGCGTAATAGACGAAATTGTGCCTATAGGAATATCTTTCATATAGTTATCGTTTTCGCCTGATGTTACGACTATATCGCCGTACTGGATTTCGTTCAGAACACGCTTTTTGATGTAGTTCATCGTAAGATAATCGCTTGTGTATCCGTTACCAGTTATAATTCCGATATCGCGGGTTTTCTCGATTTTAGCGGATATATTGCACTGGTAGTCGTAAATCGGAAGTATCATGCTTGTGTATGGACCAACTGATATTACCTTTCCGACAAGTCCGACATTTCCATTCTGAATGGCGATTACAGGCATTCCTTTTCCGATACCGTTGCGGCTGCCTTTGTTAATCGTAATACCTGAATATGTTGCGTTAGGGTCTCTTGCGATTATTTGTGCGGTACAATAATCATACGGCAAAGTCTCTGTATAATCCAAAAGTTCTTTCAGACGCTCATTTTCTTTGCGAATCTCAACATTGTTACGCTGAAGATATTTATAATCCTCAAGTTTTTCAGTAAGAAGCTCGTAATCTTTCTTTAGCTGCGAAAGCTCTGCAACAGATGAGAAAAATGTCGTTACGCCAGAATAAACGGCGTGAAATCCCCTTTGAACGGAAGATGCGATTGAAAAGCCGACATCTTTAAAGCTGATTACAAAGCCACCTGTAGACATCGCAAGAAAGAAACCGCTTATTACAAGATACAACAGGAAAACGAGAAGAGGAATTTTTAATGTCTTTCTGCGTTGTTTGTCTGCCATACTTAGCGTCAGTTATTTAAATTATCATAAATACTGCGGTCAGATGACATATCACGGTACAGCTCAAATGCCTGTCCAGCTCCGATTGCAACGCTCTCAAGAGGTTTTTCTGCAAGGAAAACAGGAACGCCGGTTTCTTTCTGGATAAGAGCAGGAAGTCCTTTCAAAAGAGAACCGCCACCGGTCATAACAATACCGCGCTCAACGATATCAGCGGCAAGTTCTGGTGGTGTATTTGCAAGCGTACGCTTAATTTCTTCTACAATCTGTGTGACTGGATCTTTCAAAGCCTCGCGGACTTCTACAGAGTCAATCTCAAGGCGGCGTGGAAGACCAGTAATGGCGTCTCCGCCCTTTATTTCCATTTTTTCTGTTTTGATATCCTGTGTTGGCGGGCAAGCGTTTCCAATTTCAATTTTAAGACGCTCTGCTGTCTGCTGACCGATTATAAGGTTGTGAACGCTTCTTACGTGTTTGATTATGGATTCATCGAATTCATCGCCTCCAAGACGTATTGCGTTTGTAACAACCATACCGCCGAGCGAGATAACAGATACTTCTGTCGTTCCGCCGCCGATATCGCATACCATATGACCGGCTGGCTCATGAATCGGTATCTGCGCACCAATTGCCGCCGCAAGAGACTCTTCAATAACCTGAACTTCTTTTGCTCCAGACTTAAGCGCAGCTTCCTGAACTGCTCTTTTTTCAACATCAGTTATACAACTTGGAATACCTATTTTCATTCTCATAGATTTGATAAGCTTATGCTTAGGCATAATCTTTGAGATGAAATAACGTATCATTTTTTCAGTGCTGTCAAGGTCGGCAATAACGCCATCAGCAAGAGGGCGTATCGCAAGAATGTCACCAGGAGTTTTCCAAAGCATTCGCTTAGCTTCTGCTCCAACGGCAACAACATTTTTTGTGCCTCTCTCAACTGCAACTACAGAAGGCTCATTAATAAGAATACCCTTACCACGAACATAGATAAGAGTATTACACGTACCTAAATCTATACCGATATCTGTCGAAAATCTGTCAAGAAAACCCACTTTTATCCCCTTTCCCTTTTATTATATACGCAATGCAGCAAATTTATCAACTAAGTTTTTAAGCAAAGAAACGTTTAACCTAACTTTGCTAAGCAAAAAACAGTTAGCCAAGTTTAGCTAAGGCCCCTTTATGATTGCCCTGAATCTTCAGCGCCTTTCTCCATTCGGCCCTTGCTTTAGCAGTCTCCCCCTGCTTCTCATATATTATACCAATTCCATAGTATGCGTCAGCATTATTTGGATTTTTTTCCAAAATAAATTGGTATTCATTGTAAGCATCTGTATAGGATTCTTCTGTTACATAAATATCAGCGAGCAACATTGCGGCTTTTATCTGCAACGTTTCGTCTGAGGCTCCTGTTTTTATCCTGAACAAATACTGTTTGGCAGTCTCTGACTGGTCGTTTTTTATGTATTGCTCTGCAATCGCAAATCGAAGTTCGTCTGTGTCATGAATGAACAACGCTTCTGAAAAAGCGGCGATGCTTTCTTCGGGCATAGAAAGCTGGGCATAACAAAGTCCAAGGTATTCGGGTATATCATTTGCTTTTATGCCGTTTTTTTCTGCCTCTGTAAGATAGTATACGGCAAGGTCTGAATAATAGTGATATGCAGACAAAAAGTTTCTGTGGAAATATGCTTTACCAAGAACATACTGAACCTGCGGGAGCAATGTTGCGGGCGCACTTCGTAATGCCATTCTAAGGGCGATTATAGAATCTTCAAGATATGTTCTTGCAAACGAAGTGTCGTTTTCTGCTAGTGAAAGATAAAAAAGCGAATATCCGCGGTAAGCCCAGGCGGTTCCGTCAGCTGGTGCAGTTGATATAATCTTTTCTGTGAGTTCTGAAACAAGCGTGTAATCCTGCTTATCCCATGCATTATAGACTTTTGAGAGAGTCGGATAATCAGCGTATTTCGAGATTAGAAAACGAGTTGTGAAAAAAAGGGCAAAAAAAGTCGCAGTGATTATTATAACTGATATTATCAGTCGTCTAAGTGAGAAATTCTTTCTTTTTACGACAGATGTCTGAAATGAAGCCCTGTTTTTCATTTTCCCCACCCATATAAAAACAGAAGCAATAATAAGCCGGGTTCTGTCACAAAAGCTCTGCACAATGTACAAAACTCTTGATAAAACCATCTATCCTGTATGCAACTTACGCTGCATATCCAGCGGACTACCCGTAACGGCGCATCATAAGATGCTATTCGGCATTCCGTTACTGCTTGTCCTTGCTCCAGATGAGGTTTACCATGCGACTTACGTTACCGTAAGTCCGGTGAGCTCTTACCTCGCCTTTTCACCCTTACCTTTTCAGGCGGTTTATTTTCTGTGGCACTGTCTGTCAGGATTACTCCTGCCCGGTAATTACCCGGCATCTTTTCCGAAGGAGCCCGGACTTTCCTCATCCATGCATCGAAAAAACAATGCATGGATACGGTTTTGTTGCCCCTGAATTAATCAAAATCATCAAGATTCTTGATCTCATCGCCATCATCGCGCTCTGACATCTCAGAATCTTCATCGTAGTCGCCTTCTTCTTCATCTGCGAAATCATCGTCGAGATCAGAAAGGCTACCAGTATCATCAAGATGGAAGTACTCTGTCTCGCCTTCTTCAACATCTTGATAGAAAAGAATACGGCTGCAGTATGGACAGAAAACAATTTTTTCGCCGTTATGAACTTCATTTGCGAACTGAGCCGGAAGAATCATGTGGCAGCCGTCGCATACGTTACCTTTAACGGCAACAATACCTTTACCCTGCTTGCTTTTGATGATTCTTTCAAACTTAAAGATGATATCCGGATCAATATCTTTATTGAGTTCTGCTTCCTGCTTCTTAAGCTCTTCAAGCTGATTCTTATATTCTTCAATTTCCTGCTCAAGAGAAGCACGGCCTGAGTTAAGCTCTGCTTCCTGGCTGTCGATAAGCTGCTCATCCTGCTTAAGGCCTTCATCAAGTCCTGTGAGGTTCTTCTCTTCTTTCTGAAGTTCCTTGCGAATCTGCTGCTCAAGCTGAGTTGCATCATCGATTTCTTTCTGAAGTGCTTCGTATTCACGGTGTGTTGTGATTGAGTCCATGCCTTTCTCACCACGTTCCCTTGCGGCTTCTGCCTCTGCAAGGTCTGTGCGGAGTTTAGCAACTGTCGATTTCACATTTTCATAGACGGCATGCTTATCGATATATTCTCTTTTGAGCTTTGCAAGAAGCTCATCCTGAACTGAAAGCTTTTTCGGTGATTCATCTATCTTTGTCTCTAAAGAATACTTTTCAGAAAGAACGTCTTGCAAAGATTTCAATCTGTCAAATACTTCAGTCATTTCCATGTATACATACCTCTTTAATATTATTTCACGAAAAGGAAGAGATTACAAAACTATCTCTTCCTTATTTTTATATACTATAATCGACTAAATGTCTATATAATCGCGCAAACCGCTTGAACGCCGCGGGTGACGGAGACGGCGAAGTGCCTTTGCCTCAATCTGGCGGATACGTTCCCTCGTTACGTTGAAGTAAAGTCCAACTTCTTCCAATGTAAGAGAATAGCCGTCCTCAAGACCGAAACGCATCTTAAGAACTTCCTGCTCACGCGGCGGAAGCGTTGAAAGCACAGTCTTAAGCTGCTCCTGCAAGAGCCTGTAAGATGTCTGTACAGCAGGATTCTCGACTTCCTTATCCTCGATAAAATCGCCGAGCAAGGAATCTTCTTCCTCACCGATAGGCGTTTCAAGAGAAATAGGCTCGCGAGCAACATTCTTAACCTGCTTTACGCGAGATACTGGCCAGCCAAGCTGCTCTGCGACTTCCTCGTCGGTAGGCTCGCGGCCAAGTCTTTGTACAAGCTGGCGGGATTCACGAACGACTTTGTTTATCTGCTCAATCATGTGGACAGGAACACGGATTGTTCTTGCCTGATCGGAGATACTTCTAGTTATCGCCTGGCGAATCCACCACGTAGCATATGTTGAGAACTTGTATCCTTTGCGGTACTCGAACTTTTCAACAGCTTTTATAAGACCGATATTTCCTTCCTGAATCAAGTCGAAAAGCTGCAAGCCACGATTTGTGTATTTCTTTGCAATAGAAACAACAAGACGAAGGTTTGCATTAATCAGCTTGTTCTTTGCGTCTTCCATCATTCTTCTGCCACGCTGAATTTCGCGTGCCATAGTAAGAATCTCGGTAATATCGTTCTCAAACTCGTATTCAAGCCGTCTAAGCTTGCGGTCGATTTTCTGAATCTGTGTATAAATCTCGCGGATTTCGTCAGCCGGCATACCAAGCTCGCTTTCAAGCTTTGCACGCTCTGACTTAATAGCCATACGTTTTCCAAGGCTTCTGAGCGCGCTGAAATCAGAGATTCTAAGCTCTTTTGCTTTTCTGTCCTGCTTGTGACGATATTCGCTTATGCGTTTTGTCGCATCAATAAAGCGGTCAGAGAAACGCTCGATTTCTTCTGATTGGATATCGATTGTCTGAAGTACTGGAAGAATCTTTCCGCGCAATTCAAGAAGCGTTTTATCCTCAAAGATGTTCTGTGTCTGATCAGCTTCGTAAAGCTGCTTTTTAAGCTGAATATACTGCTTCATATCAGGAAGAACCTGCTTAAGAACATCGCTGTAGCATGTGCGGAGTCTTCGCTTCTCTGCCATCTCTTCGTTTATTTCTTTGCGCGGCTTTCCTGCTTCGTGCGGATCGATTCTTGAGAATGCCTTCTGAGCTACGGCATAGAATTCTGGAATCATCATACCGGAATTCTTGATTACATTCTTGATGATATTCTCACCGTTCTCCATGCGTTTTGAGAGAATAACTTCCTGTTCAGCCGTAAGAAGGTGCTCTTTACCTATTTCACGAAGATACAAGCGTATAGGATCATCACCGTTGGAATCTTTCTCGTTGTATACGAGCTGTTTCCGAGCGTGCTCATCCTGCTGCTCACCAGCCTCTTCCTGCTGGATAACTGTATCCTCGTCCATTTCTTCCAGCTGTGGTTCATCTTCGATAAGCTGGATGTTATTCTTTTCAAGAAGAACAAGAATTCCGTCCATTTTTTCGGAATTCACGATTTCGTCCGGGAGAAGCGAGTTAAGCTCATCCCAAGTCAGACTTTTCTTTTCTTTTGCGTATTCAAGCAGTTTAACTATTACTGGATCCAGTTCTTGATCCGTCATCCGTTCGCGTCCTTTAATTGTTTCAATTCGTTGTCGATATTCATTTTCTCTGAAACGAGTTCGTTCAGTGCATTCTTGCTTTCCAATGTATCAGAAGATGCAGCAGCCTGTCTTATGCGGTTAGTGATCCGCTCTCTTTTTCTGCAAAGACTATTGTATTTTATAAGCCGTATGCTGTCTTTTACGAATTGTTCCGTGTTTACGGAGTATTCTCCAGATACGACTGCGCTTGCAACCAGACTTTTTAAAGCGGCATTGCTACAACGCTCCATAATACTAATGGATTCGGATGCATCGTCCCTAAAGCACTCTTCAAGAGAAATAAACAAATCACGAGCTGTGGCATCATCAAAGTCATCAGCTGTGAGAGAATTCCGCATAAGGTTGAAATAACCGGTATTTGAAATGACGGCCAGTACTGCTCTGACTTCTGCGTTGAGTTTTGTGTTTTGCTTTACAACGCCTTGATCTGGCTGTCTATTTGATGTTTCGATATTTTTCAGAACCGAACTGCGGTTTTCAAAATCTGCTTTCACTGCCTCCGGTTTTAACTGATATGTCTGGCATAACTGCTCAAGACATGACTCTTTTTGTATATCAGATGGTAGTACGTCTATGTATTCAAAAAACTCCAAGGAGGCTCTAGCTTTGCCTTCCGGTGTACCGATATTATATTCTTTCGACAGCACTGATAACAAAAAATCGCTATCCAATATAGCGTTTTCTATGTATTTTGTCAATGCATCTTTACCTTTTTCATTAAGAATTTCTGAAGGATCTTTACCGCCCGAAAGCATTACAATACGTACATTAAAGTCAAGCTTCCGAGTCATAAGAATGGCACGTCTAGTTGCCTTTATTCCGGCGGCATCATTGTCAAAAGAAAGATAAACTGTGTCGGCAAAGGGCTTTAGAATTTTAAGCTGCTCCTCTGTCAAAGCAGTGCCTAGCGGGGCGACGGCCCAAGTAAGCTCTGCCTGATGGTACGCGACTACGTCCATGTTTCCTTCACATATAATGACTGCTTTGTTTTTGCGAATTGACTGTTTTGCCAAATGGAAAGCGAAAAGAGTCTCGCCTTTTTTATATTGTATTAAGTCTCCGGAGTTAAGGTATTTGGGGCCGTCGCCCTCCAGTATGCGCCCGCTGAACGCTACGACCTTGCCGTTTTTGTCGCAGATCGGGAACATAAGCCTGTTTGAAAAAAAAGAAATATCCCTGTATTTTTTTGAGAACAACCCTGATTCGTCAAGGAAATCATCGCTGTAACTTTTTGACTTAAGGAATTTCCTTAGCCACTTTCTGTCAGCGGGCGCATAACCAAGCAAAAATCTTTCTGCTATCTCGTCGGTTACTCCTCTGCCTCTCAGATAAGCAAGCGCCTTTTCCCCCTCTTTTGTGGAAGTCAGGCAATAATGGAAACTTCCTGCAACGCGTGTATACAAATCCTTGAATAAATCTTTTTTATTGCTTTCCGGTTCTTGCGGAACAGCTGCGCCTTCTTCGTATTCAATTTGAATGCCATTCTTTTTTGCAAGCGCGACAACCGCATCAGAGAACGACATTTTCTCCATTTCCATGAGGAACGAAATAGCAGAGCCACCTACTCCGCAACCAAAACAATGATACATTTTTCTTTCAGGTACAACATGGAAAGACGGTGTTTTCTCGTTATGGAAAGGACAGCAACCCCAGTATTCGGAGCCCCGTTTTTCAAGACGGACGTACTCTCCCACTAAGCTTGCGATATCGCACTTTGAGTTTACTTCATCTATTGTCGAACGTGAGATACGTGCCATGAATCTACTAATTAATCTACTTTTTTACAGAATACGTCCCAATAGTATTGTGGTCTTCCAGATTCTCCGAGAATGCGTGTCTTCCTGCCTGCTCGTCAATGACTCTGAAATATTTGTACGTTGTCTTAGCAGGGTTCACAGCAGCGTCAAGAGCAATTAAACCAGGGTTAGAGATAGCTCCTGGCGGAAGACCTTCGTATTTATATGTATTATATGGATTATCAATTTGAGTATCTGCTTTTGTCACTTTGTCCGGATGCGGTTTTCCTAAAATATCAGTAATTATGTATACGACTGTCGCACATGAATAAAGTCCCATTGTGTGACCATTCTGCCTTGTATTAAGGCGGTTTGTGAATACACTTGAAATAAGCGGCGCTTCTTCTGCGACACGGTATTCTCGCTCAATAATTGAAGCAAGCCTTACATAATAAAAAAGCTCATCAGAAGATTTGTCCGCATAAGCTTGAATCGTTGACAATTTCTCAAAAAAATTGTCGGCCATCATGCGAATCACCCTTTCTGGAGCTGATTCAGGATCAAAATAATATGTATCTGGGAAAAGGTAGCCTTCAAAACTGTTTCCGGGAATTTCGTATTCGGCAAGAAGATTTTTGTCATAGCATTTTGAAATGAAGTCATCCGCAGAATCTATTACGTCGTGTTCTTCAAGTAAAACTGCCATCTGACGTATTGTATAACCTTCGGGAATACTGATGGATATGAACTCTTGCTTTCCGGATTCAAGAACCTCAAGGATTTCGGAGACGCTCATTCCGTTATTGATTTTATAAACACCTGATTTAATCGCGATTTTCTTTATCTTTGCATAGTAATAAAATACAAATGAAGAATGAATCATTCCTTCATTCTCAAGCTGAGATCCAATTAAACCGACAGTACTGCCCATCGGGACTTTTAATCGCATTGTAACAACTTGTGATTCATCAGTCTGAACAGGTCCCATCATTTTGTTGATGTAAACTGCAAAGGCTATTGCCACAATTATTATCAAAGCAAAGAGGATAATAAGTATTTTAGGAAAGAGTTTCATTAAAAAATTTCTCCGCTTCATCGATTGTCATAACATTATAAACGCAATTCTGCAAATTCAGCATAAGATTCTGAAGGCAGCCCGGCAAATCCGCTTCGTTGTTCCTAAGTAGAAGAACCAAAGCCTTTATTTCGTCTTCTGTAAAATCATATCTGAAAAACTCTTCGTTCATATTTCGATGTATTTTCCCTCGGAAGCAACGTATACGTTCATTTTTGATGTTTTTCCGATATAGTCAAGATACCATCTGGCGGAAGACAAAATCCTGTCAATTTTCTTGTCGCTGTATGTAGGATCATGATGAAAAAGATACAAATTTTTTACGTCTCTGGCAACAGAAAAATCGATTGTCCTGTTGAATGACGAATGACCCCAGTTTTCCTTTATGAAAGCCTCTTCAACAGTATACTGAGCATCAAGAACAAGAACGTCTGCGCCACGGAAAAATGGAATGTTCGGGTTTGAAAGAGAAAGATCTTCTTGCCTAAGTTCTGTATCCGTAGCGTAGATAAATTTACAGTTCGGCTCGACGAATGAGTATGCGTAAGATTTACCCGGATGATTCATCTGCTGCCAGGATATTTCTGTTCCATCAATAACGAAAGATTTTGTCTGTGAAATATCGTGGAAGAACATCTTTTTGGTACAGCTCTCAAGCGGAACTGGGAAAAATGGTGACTGCATCTGCATGGCAAGATAATCGCGTATCTTGTCGCCGGGATAATAAAAATGTATCTCCACATTCGGATTGTATATCGGGTCAAAGAAAGGAAGTCCCTGAATATGATCCCAGTGAAAATGTGAAAGAAAGATATGAATGACTTTTGTCTGGGCCTTTGCGAGCTTCTTTCCAAGAAGACGGATTCCAGACCCTGCGTCAAGAATAAACTCCGTTCCAGATGCGTTTATTGCCTCTACACACGCAGTATTCCCACCCACTGTAGATGTAAGCAATTCAGGAAGATTCTGAATAAAATGTTCTCTTGTATCTGCATTTTCCAAATCTGATGGAGAAATGCGCTGCACAATCGCAGAAATTTTTGATATGAGCTGATCTGTATTCAACGGAGTTGGTAAAGAACCACGTACGCCCCAAAACTGTATATACATTTTTTAACTCCTTTTCCTATAATACCTGTTTGATAAACTGAAATGTGCGAATTTAAAAAACAAAAAAAATCCGCATATTGAACATTATACATCAATATTTTAAAAAATCAGTCTATAATTCATTTTTTCTTATAGGGATGTTTTTTTCATATAGAAAATTCGCTTCTTCAATCTCCTCTTTCGGGTGAGTTTTTCCTTTGTTGATGCCGGGACATTCCGTTGCCTCGTTATCCCAAGTCTCTTTGTTTTTCAAAATAAACGACCAAAATGGATAAGTTGAGCATTGTATCGGGCGAGCTTGATAAACAAGACAACCACCTTGGGGTTTTATCTGGAAGATGCAGTCGTAATTCTCTTTTTCTTTTAGACAAAGAACTTCGCTTCCATCATAAAACGGAACGAAACGGCAGTATTTTTCGATGAAATCTTCTTTTGAAAGCTTTGTCAGATTAATAAGCCTTTCAAAATCATCCCACGAAAGATACACAAAACCAGGTTCATCGCAGCAGCAGTGAGAGCATTGCTGGCATTCAAACTGAAGTCCGTTTTCATAGAATTTGTCTGACATTTCTGAACCATCCCGTATTTAACGCTTGCAAACGATTATCAAGCGAACAGATAAAAAAAAAGGTGTTGATACTAAATCAACACCTTTATAATGGGCAGAGAAGGATTCGAACCTTCGAAGGCGGAACCAACAGATTTACAGTCTGCCCCCTTTGACCACTCGGGAACCTGCCCATTATTGTATTCATTACATAAGCCAACTTAGGGATTCGAACCCTAGACCCCGAGATTACAAATCACGTGCTCTGGCCAGCTGAGCTAAGTTGGCGTAACGAACGAGTAGAAATATATACTCTTATTTGGTTTTGGTCAAGAGTGTTTTATCTAATTTCACTCATTTTTCTTTTATTTTTCTGTTGGTTCTACAAGACTCGCATAAAGCGGAATGTATTCATTCTGAACGACGTACTTCCATGAATAGCATTCGTGTACGTGCTGAGCGGCACAAACCATCATATTATCGAAAGATGTGGGGTCAGCATGTTTTTTCTCTGCCAGTGATATAAGCAAAGAAGACAGCGTTTCTGGTGTATTCGGGCTGAATAGGAATCCTGTCTCACCATCCTTAATTTTTTTCAAACCACCTGTTCCATGAGCTACAGGGATCGTTCCGTAAATAGAAGCGATAAAGTCTTCAAGACCGCACGGCTCGAAAAAACTCGGCAGAACTATAAAATCTGACGCAGCGACACAAAGACGGGCAAGTGTTTTTTCGTATCCGCGCAAATAAAGAACCTTTCCAGGAAATTTTTCTGTAAGCGCAATCTGCTTGTTCTCAAGTTCAGGATCACCCTGCCCTGTAATTATGAACCTTGCATACGGGCATTTCTCCAAAGTCTCTGGAATTGCGCCTGCCCAAATATCTATTCCCTTTTGGTGGACGACCCTGCCGTGATACGAAAAATACACACAATCTGGCTCTGCTGTGATAAATCCGAATTGATCGACTCCAGAAGTAATTGAACGAAGGCTTTTCTTTATCCGTGAATTCTGATCGAATCTGGAATAATAATCCATAAAAAGCTCGCGTGATTTATACTTTCCAACAAAAATATGTTTTTCTGGAGAGAACGGAAACGGCAGCATTGAAAGAGCTGTATTTTCTGGGTTGTATTTTTCGTAATCTATGCCGTTTGTAATTCCTTTTATTTTTATGCCTTTGCTTGAAAACAGCTTAGAAAGTCCGTCAGTATTTGCGTCCTCAGGATTCATAAGTTCATCTGCATACCAAGGAGAGACCGTCGTAAGGCATGAATAAAAGCCGGCAAGCAAATATGGCTCAACAAATTTGCCGCGTCTGCCTTTTTCAAGAACTTTTTCAGGAAGTCCTGTATAAGTTACTGCTTCTTTTATTGAAGAGAACTCGTGATGGTAAGCCGGACCTGCGTTATGGATTGTCACAATAAAACGTGTGTTACCGGCGATTTCTTCATATTGAGGTAATTCCGCGGCGAAAACCGGGATAAGAGCCGTAGTCGCGTCGTGGCAATGAATTATGTCCGGGAATTCAGAAAAATGGACACCGTAATCTAGGACGGCCTTTTGGAAAAGAGTCTCCAAAAGAGGTGCATCAACGTGACCTTGCCCGCGTATATGTGAAGGTGTCAAACGCTCCTCAAGCTCCGTATAAGTGTAAATATTCATTTTTTCAATAAAGCGCGAAGAGATAATGAAAATGACTTTTATTTTGTCACAGTAAGCACGTCCGAATGAAACTTTGTATTCAGTTCCTCCAATATCGATATATGAAGTGAAATCAGAAACTATGTCAAAATCCCTTATAGACGATAAATTCGTACAGCCATAAAGAGGTATGAACAAAGTCACATCGTTGTCGTCTTCTGCAAGCTGCTCTGAAAGCGAGCAGACAACATTTTTTACGCCACCAGCCTCTGCAATTCCAGCGTATTCACGGCTTATCTGCCAAATATTTAATTTGCGCAATTTTTTAGTCCTATTTTTGATGCTTTGTTTTTCTATAAAAATGATAAAACGGTTATTGATATTATGTCAATGAAAAGATTTACACAGGGAACTGCAGGAACTGGATTGATGCTGAACCTGTTAGGAACACAACAGATATAGCAGCTGAAATGATATAGAAGAATATGTAAAGGAAAAGCCTGATCCTTCTTGTTTTTATAACTGCATAGAACATAAGGAAAAAGGAATAAACGATGAAGATTATGCACCCTATCGCTGTAAATTCAATGCACATAGAAAGAAAGCCTAGCGTGTCGTCCTGATATCCTTTTATATTCCCGATAAAAAAGAAAATGCCGAGAAATACCATCATTAACGTAAGGAAAAGGATAATGCGGTTCGACATTCCGAACATGATAAACTCCTAAATAGTATCTTCACAGATATAAAATATTGAATCATTATATCACATAAACGATTGCGGTAAAAGATTCTTGTAAGTCCATGCACTAATCTCTATAAAATAATTTGGATAAGAAGCATCCTTGTCTTTTTTGAACTGAACAAAATAACGTGTTCCAAGCTCTGTATCATCGTTTGTGGCATAAGCGACCACAGAAAAGCTTCTTGAACTTTGATTTGTTAGATTAATTTCGAGATTTTTCGTTAAGCCAAACGATGCGGCATCGCTTAAAGAAACAATACCAGAGCCGTTAAGTGAAAGCAATGTATGAATATATGACGTATATTCGTTTGTTCCATTTTCATATAGTTTTATCGTTTTCGGAGTGCCCTTCTCATCATCCATACTTACTGAAACGCTTATGATATCGCTTTCTTTTTGGAACAAGCTGTTTGCTGATTCTGTCTGAAACACCGACAAATCAGCCCAAAAATCGACGTATGGAGAAAGATATGATGAAAAATCATTTTTAATTCTGTAGACAGATGTGTTTTTACCGCTTCTGACGTAAACTCCCGAATAATCTGTCGTGTTTTTTCCGAAATAAAGATCGGAACGTAATGTATCATTTCCGTTTACACTTTCGTAAAACGTTATATGAACAGCATTTACCAACGAAAGTCCGAATTGTTCCCAACTTGATATGTCATCTGAAAGATGGATAAAATCTTGGGTCGAGCTGAAAACATCAAGAAACTCTTTCATAACTGATTTATCTGCATTGAATGAAATATTTCCAGTATTCCCCTGCCAATAATCGTTGGTGTCTTCAGTTTTCTTTATGAACACTACGGTTGCGGGATATTGAGAATCTTCTATAGGAATTTCAATCTGTATCTTATTGATTGCATTTGTATATTTTTGGTTCAGCAGCGCGCTTTGAATCGACTTACCAGAGAAGGCTTTGTTTGATTTTATTGATCCAAAAATCAGGACAACCGATAATATTATACAATATATAAAAATATCAATATAAAGCCGCGTTTTTTTCATTTAATTTTCCTGATTTTTCAGTTTTGAAATCTTTCGTGCTATTGTTTTTTTACGGATTATGTCTACAAAAACATACATAATAAGAAATGTTGCAGGAATTATTACAAAACAGATGATTTTTATAGCCATCGTTTTTGATGAAAAATCATTTTCAGATGTGATTTTATATGGCGTTGAATTCGTATTGCCTTTGTTTTTTATCGGTATAAGCTCATCGTTGTTGTTAAGCCACAAAATCGATGACAAAAGTAAATCCAAGTTCTGATACAAACTGTTCGTGTTTTCAATTATCGATGACGGAAAATATTGGTCACCCGCGATTACAATTCGTACCGGAGGACTTTTCCGTGTATCATAACAACCGTTGATATTGCCTTCCAAAGAAGCCGCAAGAACGTATTTTCCTTTTGATTTTGTATCAGGCACAAGATATGAAACAAGGAATGGATCTGTAATATACTCGCCTTCTGTGTCATCAGGATATGCCAACCAAGCTTCATCAGATGATTCCACAAGCGGAGTGACTTTTATTTCTTGCCGCTGGGCAAAATAAAGCGGACTTGCCCAGTAAAATAGCGGCGGCTGCAGTGGATCTAATATCGGGTTATCCGTAACTGTTGTATTAAGCCAATACGGATAATCGATGTATTTCGCGTCACCGCCGGTGGAACTGTACATGCGTATTCTGTAACAAGAACTGTTGTCCACACAGATGCCGCTGTCAATGCCAACGCCCCAAACGTCAAGCATTTCTATAATCGGGTCAGCTCCGGTATGTTTTGCCGCCCACGTTCCTTTTATATCGGTAGCATTTGGGGAAACGGCAAAAAAAACTTCCCCGCCTTTCAAAACCCAGTTTTCTATTGCGGCGGCATCAGACTGGTTTGCTTCCGAAGAGCCTAGTACCAACAGCACAGCGTTATCGGTGTTTTTTCTTTCATATAGTTCTTCTGCAGAGACATCGCTGCAAATAAAACCGGAAGCTTGAAGCCAAGGTTTTAGATATGGGTAATACTCATCTGCAGAAAGTCCGTTTCCTGCGTACAAAAGCACAGTGTTTACGATTCCTGTTGTTAGCGCGCGTATTCTTACAAGCAAATCATATTCGAGCGATGACGTTGAAAGCAGGAACGGAATTGTAGCGGCATTTGAGCCATATTCAAGCAATATAGAAGAATACACACTTACATACGATGTTTTGTTTTCTTCTGAAGTCTGTAACTGCTGGCTCAAAATGCCAAGCTCTTCAAGCCTTCCGGTTGAATCAAGGTCGGCAGGGTTCACTGTAAGAACTGAGATGTTCTTGTTTTCTGATGCGAGAGTGTTAAGGTAGTCTTTAACATCGCGCACTTGCGGGTACAAAGTTTCTAGTTCAGGTGAAAGATAATACGTTATTGCTAGCGGTGCCTCTGCCGACCTTACGACGTTTTTTCCCGTCGCAGAAAGCGAAAACTGCTTTTCTTTTGTCGTGTCAAAACGTACATAGAACAATGATGAAACAGCGATAGTAAGTATGCCTGCGCATAGCACAAGAGCACCATATAATGGACGGTTCTTTTTCTTTGCAGACTCTGTTTTAATTACTGTAAGCCAGGTAAAAAGAACTGTAAGCGTTATAAAGAAAAGAATGTCTTTTGTGTCTATAATTCCTTTTCCTGCGGCATCGGTGTGCCATGCGACGGAAACAAACGTCAGCAGCGATGACAAAAAGCCAGGAAGCTTTACATACTGCGGTAGAAGATGGCATACAGTAACTAGAAAAACTACAAAAACGGAGACAAAAAGCGAAGCTACTCTGTTTGTAAAATGAGCTGCGACAAAACAACAAAAGCTGCAAATCGCGGCTCCGTAAAGAATCATGCACAAATAACCGGTGAGTGCTTTTGAAACATCCACGTCACCAAATCCATTCAAAATACAAACAGATGGGATAGTCATCAGAAGAAAAAACGAATATACAATAAAAGAAGCTGCTATTCGGGCACAAACAGCGGATAAAGACGAAACTGGCAGACAGTCATTTGTTATTCTCTTTTTGTCCTCAATTATCATCACGATTGCGGGAATTATAAGTGCTGATACATACGGAATTATGCTGAAAATATGGCGGACTTCAACAGAACATGTATCAAGATTGAAAAATCCTCTTAGCTGGAAAAAGGCGAAATTTACGCTCAGTACAAAAATTGCGCCCGTTATATATGTAACAGGCTGAATGATAAACTTAAAAAGATTCGCTTTTACAGCTGAAAAAAGAACTGAACCAAAAATCTTTTTTTTCATCCGTTAATTTCCCAATTCTGCGGCAGTTAGCTTGATAAACGCTTCTTCCAGATTTTTCGTTCCGGCATGGCTGCAAATTTCATCAGAAGTTCCGTCAGCGATTTTTTTACCCTCATGAAGAAAAATAATTTTATCACAAATTGTTTCGGCTTCCGGCATAAAATGGGTTGAAAGAAGGATTGTCTTTGTTTTTCCTGACTCGCGGATTACATTGCGGATTTCTGCCATTTGAAGCGGATCAAGGCCAGAAACAGGCTCATCAAGGACAAGTACGGAAGGTTCGTGGATAAAAGCCTGTGCGAATGAAATCCGCTGCCGGAAGCCTTTTGAAAGCGCGGCAATTTTTTTATCAAATACAGTTTCAAGCGAAAACAGCTTGATCACTTTGGAAATCTGATTGTTTTTTTCGCTTTTTCCGCGCAGAGATTCAGCACCTGAGCTTTCAAGCATATCAGCGCATTCGTTCAAATATTCAGAAACGAAATAGTTTTCCGGAAAAACGGCATTCTCGCTGACGTATCCTATGTTACGCCGGATTTCTACAGGACTTTCCTCGACGGAAAGATTGTTTACATAAACACTTCCCTCAGTTGGGTAATGGATGCCGCAAATCGCTTTTAGTATTGTTGTCTTACCGGCTCCGTTTGCTCCGATTAAGCCAGTAATCATACAATCAGGACAAATAAAGCTTACATCGCTTACAGCAGTTTTTTTCCCATATTGCTTTGTGAACGATTTAAGCTCTATCATCTTTTTCTAGTCCAAATACGGTATATCGAAAGACATTCTGTCACGAGAAAGAACAGTTTCCGGGAAAATCTCTTTTGCTTCAGAAAGTATACCATTCAGCTCAAAATCAGAATAGCGCGGACTGTAATGAATCAACGCCATTTTTCCGACGTTTGCATCTTTTGCGATTCTTGCAGCCTGTTTTGCGGTCATGTGCTTTTTCTCTGCTGCCTGATCCGCATACTCTTCTGTGAACATTCCTTCACAGAAAAGAAGGTCTGAACCTCTCACCTCATCAGCAATCGAAGGCAAATACATAGTGTCCGTAACATAGCTGACTTTTCTGCCTGAACGGTTTTTGCCCATAACTTCTTCCGGGCGGACAAGTTTACCGTCATCAGTCATAACAGATTCACCATGCTGGAGTTTTGACCACAACGGTCCGCAAGGAACGCCAAGCTCTCTTGCTCTATCGGGGTTAAACTCGCCGGGACGCTCAAGTTCCTCAAGCGTGTAGCCAACACAAGTTTTTGTGTGTTTCAACGGAAACGCCCTAACATAAAAATCTTCACCGGAATAGACAACGCCAGGTTCTGTAATTTCTTTTACTACAATCGGATAGTTGATATACATATCAAGAACTTTCCGGCTCGTCTCAATATATTCAGCAATTTTCGGCGGCCCGATTATGTAAAGCGGCTCTGTTCTGTCCACCTGTGACGAAAGCATAAGGATTCCAGGAAGTCCTGTAACGTGGTCTGCATGTGTATGGCTTACGAATATAGCGTTTATTTTTTTCCATTTCAGATTAAGCCTGCGGAGCGACACTTGAGTTCCTTCGCCACCGTCAAAAAGAAAAAGGTCTCCGTCACGTCTAAGAAGGACCGATGTAAGATGTCTGTATGGCAGAGGCATCATTCCTCCGCAACCTAAAACAAAAGCTTCAAGATTCATATCGCGTTACTATATCATTAATCTTTGTGTTTAGGAATACCCAGAATAGTATGCAATTCTTGACAACGAACGTTATTATATGTAGTATCGAACTATGAGTAATTCTTTGTTGATAATCGACCCTCAGAACGATTTTTGTTCCCCGGACGGAACTCTTTATGTTCCCGGTGCAAAGGATGACTGTTCCCGTCTCGCTACTTTCATTGATAATAATTCCGAACAAATAGGATCAGTCCATATAACACTTGATTGTCATCCGAACTATCATATTGCGCATCCGTATTTTTGGGTTGACCGCATGGGGAATAATCCAGCTCCATATACTATCATCACTTACAAGGATTATCTCGATAAAATTTACTCACCTGTAGACACTTCTATCCGTAGACAAGTTGAAGATTATCTTCTTTCACTTGAAAACAGAGGAAAATACAACCTGACAATTTGGCCACCACACTGCTTGACTGCAACTCGTGGTTTCTGTGTTGAGGAAAATGTTTGGAACGCTGTTCACAGATGGGAACTTAAGCATGTAGGAAAGAACATTGACTACGTAAAAAAGGCCGCAAATCCGCTTACAGAACATTATAGCGCGATTCAGGCAGAAGTTCCGGATCCGGCAGACCCATCCACACGCACTAATTTCGTTCTTATAGACAAACTTAAAGAAGCTGAAAAAATAATCGTCGCGGGAGAAGCCCTTTCTCACTGCGTAGCGAATACTTTGCGCGATTTGACTGTATATATTCCGGCTTACAAGATTTGCGTGCTTACCGACTGTACATCATGCGTTTCTGGATTTGAGGAAGAAGGCAGAAATTGTATTAATGAGTTCCGCTCAAAAGGAATGCAATTCGAGAAATCTGTTGATTTCACTTGGAATTAATGACGTTTTAACAGCTTTCTGACTTTCTTAAAGTAAAAAGCCCGTAGTTTTTCAAGCAATATGTAAAACGCATAAAACACTGGTTTTACAGGCATATCCAAACTACCAGCCCTGTGAATTACAGTGCCACCGAAACCTGTCTTAAAACGATAAAGTCCGTGCATTGGATGATGTTCGTCGTCTGTGGGCGGGATGCCGTAAAAATCGTAGACTTTTGAGCCAAACTTCTTAGCATCCTGAATAGCTGTCCACTGCAGAAGATAAGCAGGCATAAGGTTCCGCTTATTATCAGACGAAGCACCATAAAGATAAACAGCTTCCGTGTCTGTGAAAAGCGTTATAATGCCTGCGAGCGTCTCGCCTTCGTGTTCTGCGATATACAGTGTTGTCTTAACATGACTGCCATCTGATGAAAGCTCCAAAAGGCTTTTGTAGTAGTCTTTTCCGTGGACGGCGATTCTGTCACGCGCTGCTGTTTCCATAAAAACTTTGTAGAAACTGTCGATGCTTTCGGCACCCGCCGCTTTTACAGTAACGCCTTTCTTTTCAGCAAGCCTGATGTTGTAACGCCACTTTGGTTTCATTGCAGAAAGAAGCTCTTCTTCTGTTTTGTCGAGTGACAAAAGAACGGTATCTGGCGGCTGTACGTCTGTCGGTGACTTTTTTAAGAGGATTTTCTCACTCCCGTCTGCTTTTTTATACATCCTAAGATAGTTTGCTCTATCTTCGTTCGTGAAAAACTCTATTGGCGGATCAAAGCGGATGCAGAAAACAGTTGGTGGAAGAAGCTTTTTCAGCTCACGTGCGATATCTTGAAGCAAAAGCAGATATTCAGATGAATCGTATTGAATCTGGCTTCCTGCGTTTTCAAAAGAAGACGTTGAATCCGAAGATTCCGCTGCTGTGTCCGCAGTTTTCGGAAGCTCCACACCTAAAGGTATATATGCTATAGAAATGAAGCTTTTTAATTTCCTAACGAGAACTGTTATATTAAAGCGAATATTTTGATTATCAGCTTTTGTGGCTGTCCCTTCAAAAAAATATGGAGTCCAGCCGTGCATAGCTTTGAATGATGCCCAGAACCTTGTCTGTAAGAAATGATAAGGCTCTGGGATATGTTTTGTAATTGGAGATAGTTTTATCGAGTACATAATGCGATTGCATCCTGTTTAATACGATTGGTCAAGGCACGGTCGCTTCGCTTCCCTTTAAGCCTTGACTCAATCGTTTTAACCGTTGACTACAATTATCAACGGTTAATGAACTTCGCCGTTTTCTGTGAAAGTCGTTGTTACTTTCTTTCCCGCAGCAACAAATGCTTTGCCGTGAACTCCGACTGTCTTATCCTTTACAGAGATAATGCAGTCAAAGAACGTGTCAGCATCAATTTCAGCTGGTTTTACGAAAGCAGGATCCGCTCCTTCAAGCACAACCGGTGTTCCTGGCTCTGCCCACGGACATTCAAGAACTTCAACTTTCTCTTTGCCATCGAGCATATAATCAGCTGCAAGGAGCATACCGCGGCTTTCAATGCCACGAAGTTTTCTTGCCTTAAGATTATCAGCTATGATGATATGCTTTCCAAGAAGCTCTTCTTCTGTAAGATACGGAACAAGACCTGAGCAGATAACGCGTTCCTGTCCGGAACCATCATCAACTTTCTCAACATAGAGTTTCTCGGCATCGGGGTGTCTCTGAATCTCAACGATTTTGGCGACTTTAAGAGCGATTTTTTCGTTGAAAACAGCAATCTGCTGCTCAGGAGTAAGAGGCTCTTTCTTAACTTCTTCCTTCTTTTCTTTTTTCTGAGGCTGCTGTTTCTGCTGCTTATCGTTCTTTCCGTTTGAAGCGGCTGCTTTATCAGCATTTTTCTCTGAGCGCTCTTTCTGGCTGCCAGAATACTGCTCGCGGTATGCTTTAATGCGTGTATCATCAATCGGTTTGAAGATAATTTCAGTCTTAAGAACTTTATCAAGTCCTTCTGTCTTTCCAAGGTCGTTCCAGCCAAGCCAGCCTTCTTCCGCCGGTTTGCCGATTCTTCCTGTACAGCCAGCCTTACCGAAGAATTCAAGAACTCTTTCGGCGTAATGCGGCATATACGGATGAACCATTATCATAAGATCTTTAATGATATAGCAAAGGTCGCGTATAAGAGCTGCAGCTTTCTCTGGCTCTGTATTGCGTGTCTTCCACGGCTCACCGTCCTGGAATGCTTTGTTTGCGATTGAAGAGATGTTGAAAATCTCATGAAAAGCGTCCTTAAGTTCTGACCAGTCAAGAAGATCCGTTACTTTCTTCTCACCTTCAAGAATCTGCGCCCACAACTCTTTATTCGGTGTTCCTTCAGGAATTACGCCGTCATAATAGCGGCTTACGAATGTCGTCGTTCTGTTTACGAGGTTGCAAAGGTTTCCGACGAGCTCTGAGTTAACCTTCTCCTGGAAATCTTTCCACATAAACTGGAAGTCAGATTTTTCTGGTCTGTTGTAGAACATATAGAAGCGCCATACATCTGACGGAATGCCGGACTCGCGAGCATCTGTTCCGAAAACACCGATACCTTTTGACTTACTGAACTTCGTATTCTCGTAATTCATGTATTCCGTGCTTGACATGTGGTAAAGCTTCGTCCAGTCTTTTCCAGATCCAATCAAAGTAGATGGGAAAATAACAGTGTGGAACGGAATGTTGTCTTTTCCGATGAACTGAAAAAGGTCTACAGGAACTTTTGCCCTTGGTTCTGTTGATTCAGACGGAAGCCACCAAGATTTCCAGTCGAATTTCTCAGGAGAATCAAGTTTTTCAAGTTTATCTGCAAGAGCTTTCGTAATCGAGATATATCCGATAGGAGCATCGAACCAAACGTAGAAAACTTTATCCTCAAAGCCTTCTTTTGGAACAGGAATACCCCACTTCAAATCGCGTGTAATTGCGCGTTCATGAAGTCCGTCGCGGATCCAAGCTTCTGTCATCTGAACTGCGTTCTTAGCCCACTGTCCTTTTTCTGAAGTCTCTTTCATCCAGACGGCATATTCTTTCTGAATGCCTGGCAAATCGATGTAAAGATGCTTTGTCTGTTTCATTACAGGAGTTGCGCCGCAAGTAGAACAGCGCGGATTCTTAAGCTCAACCGGCTCAAGGAGTTTTCCGCAGTGCTCGCACTGGTCGCCACGCGCGTCTTCATAACCGCAATGAGGGCATGTTCCGCGAACGTATCTGTCTGCAAGGAAACGCTCGCATTCAGGACAGAAAAGCTGCTCTATCGTGTTCTCTTTAATGAATCCGCGCTCATCGAGCATTTTAAAAAGCGACTGAACAATTTCTGTCTGCTGTGGAGTCGATGTTCTACCGAAATAGTCAAAGTTTATTCCGAACCATTCATAAATATCCTTGTGGATAGCATGGTAAAAATCACACAATTCCCTAGGTTTTTTATGCTCTTCAAGAGCTTTTGTTTCTGTGGCTGTTCCGTATTCGTCAGTACCGCACACATAAAGCGTATCGTAT
>JAEEGK010005365.1_pt1 | contig 31020 bp, 26 predicted proteins | sample 8958771 | NCBI WGS metagenome assembly JAEEGK01 (sample SAMN16246547, study PRJNA631951) | gut metagenome | biome: gut microbiome; feature: rumen; material: SC-attached | host: Bos | place: Iran: Karaj | collected 2018-10
AGCTAACTCTAAATTTTTCTCTCCTCTGGCTTTATTCCATTCGTTCTATAAATTCATATCTTCATCACTATAATCTTTAATCTTATCATCTAATCCCAAAATATTATTAATTAATATTAATTTATCTAAAGTATCAATAAAATCTGTCTTACTTCTCAATTCAACATTAATTTTCTTTAATAATTCATTTTGATAAGTTAATAAATTAGGAGTATTGAAATCATTGTCCATTATTTCATTTATTTTTTCATCTTTTATTAAACTACCATATTTATACCCGTTAGCCTTAATTAATAAAGAAACCTGTTTAAATACATTATTTAATTTTTCATCTATTGATTTAGCCTCACTAAATAACTCATCTTTAAAATCAATTGGAGTTCTATAATGGCTCTTAAATATAGCTAATCTAATAACATTAGAATTATATTTTTCTAGAACATCTTTTGCTAGAATGAAATTTCCTAATGACTTGCTCATTTTAACACCATTAACCATAACATGGCCATTATGCATCCAGTAATTAGCAAGTTCAGAATCGTATGCAGCAATATTTTGCGCTCTTTCATTTTCATGATGGGGAAATTTTAAATCTACTCCACCACCATGAATATCTATATTATGACCAAATAAATCATTAATCATAACAACACATTCTGTATGCCAGCCAGGTCTTCCTGTTCCAAATGGTGCATCCCATTTAATTCCCTTATCAGTTTCTTTCCACAAAACAAAGTCATTAGAACTTTTCTTATTCTCACTAACAAGAATTCTAGCACCATTATTTAAACTATCCATATTTTGCTTAGAAAGCATACCATAGTCTTTAATTTGAGTAGTATCAAAATAAACATCAGTACCACTTTTATAAGCATAACCTTTATCCAATAATAATTGAATAAACTTAATAATTGAATCCATCGATTCAGTTACCTTTGGTCTTTTATATAAAGGAAGACAATTTAATTCATCCATATTATCTAAATATATTTTAATAAATTTTTCAGTTATTTCTTTCTCTTCAACGTTTAATTCCAAAGCAGCGTTAATAATTTTGTCATCAACATCTGTGAAATTAGATGCATAATTAACTTTATATCCAAGATATGTAAAATATCTATAAACCATATCAAACACAATTGGAGGCAACATATTACCAATGTGAGCATAATTATATACAGTTGGCCCACAGACATACATATTAACTACTCCTTCATTTATAGATTTAAATTCTTCTAATCTACCGCTTAAAGTATTAAATATTTTCATAAATATACCTCCTTAAAAATCTTTATATATATTTTATACTATTTCAAATAAAAATAAAAGATGCTTTTACTTTATGAATATGGTAAACTGGTATTATATAGAAAACAAGGAGAAAATATGCTAAAAAATAAATATCAACGAATGACTAGTAATGAAAAAAAAGAACTTAAAGATAAATATTACAAAACTAAAGAAGGATCATTCTTAAGGCAAAAATTATTCAATTCAAGATTATATGCGGTATTATTGCTTATTTGGGCAGCAGTAAATATAGTATTAATGATTAAAGATCAAACTTATACATTTGTAAATATAACATTAACAATATTTGGCATAGGATTTGCTATTTTATTTATAGCTTTAGCTTTTAAAATTGAAAGCGACAAATTAAATTACTTCGCTATTGAAAATGAAAAAAACTATAAAAAACCAAGTATTGAAGAAGAAATAGAAATGGAATATAAAAGCAAAAAGAAAAAGAAAAAGTAAAACTTTTTCTTTTTTTATTCCAATACTGCTTTAATACGACGAACACCTGCAGAAGAAGCTTCTTCTTTTTTTATTTTAAAATGTCCTAATTCACTCGTATTTGAAACATGTGGCCCTCCACATAATTCTTTAGAAATAATACCATATTTATCATTACCGATTGAATACACAGTAACAATATCAGGATACTTTTCTATAAACATGCATTCAGCACCACTATTTATTGCTTCAGATTTAGGCATTTCTTGAACTGTAACATCTAATGCAGCATTAATCCATTCATTAACTTTATTCTCTGCTGTTTCCAACTCCTCAGGAGTCAATTTATGATCACAAGAGAAATCAAATCTCATTCTCTCGTCAGTAATATTTGATCCCTTCTGATGAACATTCTTATCTACTGCAATTTTTAAAGCTGCATTAAGTAAATGTGTAGCTGTATGATATTTTGTTTCAATTTCACCATTTCCAGCTAAGCCGCCTTTAAACTTACCTTGACTTGCAGTTCTACTCTTTTCCTGATGTTCTTTAAACTTAGCATTAAATCCCTCTAAATCAACATTTAATCCACGCTCTTTAGCAAGTTCTACAGTAAGCTCAATCGGGAATCCAAACGTGTCAAATAAATGGAAAGCTGTTTCCCCATCAATATCAGCGTTATTACTAGCTACTTTTTCAAATATTCTTAATCCTTTTTCTAATGTTCTATTAAATTTAACCTTTTCATTAGCTAATACTTCTAGAACAATATTTTTATTCTCTGATAATTCACTATAGTATTTTGAATACAAATCAATAATCATTAAGGCAATTTGTTGCTCCCAATCACTATTAATATCAATATTAAGTGACTTAGCATATCTAATTGCTCTTCTAATTAGTCTTCTTAAAATATAACCTTGATCAGTGTTTGAAGGCTTAATTCCAGCATGATCAGCTGAAATAAATACAGCCGTTCTCATATGATCAGCAATAATACGCATACTCTTTTCATTGCCAGAATATGGTAAACCCGAAATTTTTTCAATTAAACCTATAACAGGTAACCAAATACTAGAAGTATAATTATCCGTCTTACCTTCAAGTATTGCAGTTGTTCTTTCTACTCCCATACCAGTATCAACATTCTTCTTTGGTAATTCTGTTACACTTCCATCAGCAAGTTTTTCATATTGCATAAAAACATCATTCCAAATTTCAACCCATCTTGTATCTTCTGGATCAAATTTTTCCGGAATTGGATCTTCGCTTCTCCAATAAAACATTTCTGTGTCAGGACCACACGGACCAGTTTCACCTGCTATCCAAAAGTTATCATCCTTTGTTGGGCATATTCTATCTTTTGGTATTCCTAAACTCATCCATTTATTATATGAATACTCATCAAATTCAATTGTATCATTACCAGCAAAGACAGTAACAGCTAATCTTTCTTTTGGTATTCCTAAAACTTCAGTTAAAAATTCAAAACTCCATGATATAGCTTCTTCTTTGAAATAGTCCCCTAAAGACCAATTTCCTAGCATTTCAAAAAAAGTGTGATGATAAGTATCCCCAATATTGTCTAAATCATTTGTTCTTACACACTTTTGATAATCACATAGTCTTGTTCCATAAGGGTGAGCTTGCCCCATTAAATATGGAATTAAAGGCTGCATACCAGCAGTATTAAATAGTACTGAAGGGTCATTTTCAGGCACAACAGGAGCACTAGGAATCTGCTTATGACCTTTTCCTATAAAAAAGTTAATATATTTGTCTTTTAAGTTCATTTTTTATTTAATCCCCTCTAAAATTGCAAATACCTTATCTTTTAAAGTATTTTTATCGTCATTGGCTATAGTATAATCAAATCCATCATAATTCTCTAATATTGTTTCAGTAACATCAGCTTGCTCTTCAAGAGTTAACTGGCTTTCACCAAATTGATTAATTACATATATAGAATAAACTTCATCAAAAGAATCATAAATTGAATCTATTTCTTCAGGCATTCTACAATCAGAAACTATAACGTTTTGAACCTTAGACTCATAATATTCCATATCTTGAATCATACGTCTAGTAAAGAATTTAGGATCCATTTTTCTTAATTCCGCAGCAATAATTTGCATATCTCTTCTTGGTTTAACACCCATACCATCCCATTCAGTTAATTCCATACAAAATGGAGTTATATATTTACTATATCCAGTAATAACAGATTCTTCCATCTTATAGATATAGTATTCCTTAATATATCTTGCTACCTCAGTCTTTCCAGATCCACTTCTACCAGCTACTAAAAAAATTCTCATAATCTCACCCTTTCAAACAAAAAAGAATGGCAACAAAAGGAGTGCTATGCACGGTACCATCCTTTATTTAACTTATTTTTTTAACGAACTATGCCGATTAATCTCAAAGTACAGCCAATTATATCTCAAAATATCTATTTACACCAACCACAGATTCTCTTTGATTTCAAGAAATAATCATTACTTATCGCCGATTACAAGCATAATATAACACAATTCTTTTTATTCTTCAACAACTTTTGGATGTTTAAATAACTCGTATTTGTCAACAAAAAACAACACTATTACTTTTACAATTGATAGTATTGGCATTGCAAATACCATTCCAACAATTCCGAAGAATTTTCCAAATAATAACAAGGCAATCATTATTACAATCGGATTTAATTGAGTTGCTTTACTCATAACTACTGGTTGTAATACATAGTTTTCAATAAGCTGAACTATAACAGCAATAATAATTACACCAATACCTATTATAGGACTTTGTGTAAATCCAATTATTGCAGCTACCGCACCACCTAAATATGGTCCAATGTATGGAATTAAATCCGTAATTCCACAAAATAAACCAAATAATAATGATCCATTTAAGCCTACAAGAGTGAATCCAATTGTATCACAAACAAATACCATTAATGCAACAAGTAATGTTCCATTAATACAATGTCTAACTTCAACACCAATATCTCTTAATAAATTATATACTTCTTTTTCATATTTCTTAGGAAGAACTATATTTAAGAAACTTGATACTAATTTATCAAAATCCATAAGCATATAAATACCAATTACTAACCCTAAGCCGACAATACCAAAAGCACCAAATAAACCAACAACAAAATCAAGTAATGTTGATGGTAATCCAACAGCCATATTACTAATAATCGCTGTTAAGTTAGTTAACAAAGCTTCCTTTGTTGAAGATAAATCAAGAGCATCAGTAGTAAGCTTATCAAACACTCCGTTAATAAAGTTATTAATACTAGTTATAATATTAGGAACAACTTTAGCAAAGTCAAGTAATTGACTATATATTAACGGAATAAATACTCTAATAATTATAAAGAATATAATAAACAATCCAGCATATATTATTAAAGCAGATAACACTTTGTTTATTCCTTTACTTTGTAATTTTTTTGCTAAAGGATTAAATAACCACGCAAGTATAAAACCAATTAGTAAAGGAGTACAAGTTACTAAAATATCACCTAATAACCTAAATATACCAAATGATTTAAAGAACAAAAATACACAAAGTACCAAGCCAATAATCATAACTGTATAAGTTAATTTTAATATTTTCTTACCCCAGTCAACTACCTCGTTTACCTCTTCAATATCTACTTCCTTCTTACTAAAATGTTTCATTCAATCACCAACTCTTTCTATAAAATATATGGAATAAATATTATTAAACCTACTATAACAGAAATTACAGCATTAAATAATACAGCCCCCGCTGAAACATCTTTACAAAATTTGGCCTTGGGATTTAATCCAGGACTACAAATATCAATAGCCATTTCTATTGCAGTGTTAATTAACTCACTTGAAATAACCAATCCAAACATTGCAAAACACACTACCCACTCAGTAACAGTTATATCAAAGATGAATCCACACACAATAACTAAACACATTACTCCAATATGAATAAGCATATTTCTTTCTGCTCCAATTGCAGCTATTATTCCGTCAAAAGCATGTTGGAAACTCTTATAAAGTGGATCATTTACTTTCTTCTTTTCCATTTTTCTTTTTTCTCCCAAATATTCTTTTATAAACACCATCAATAATATTCCAACAATAATTTAATGGTTTAGAATATTCTACAAAATTTATAAACGTAAATAATGAGATATATCCAACAAGCATTCCACATAAACAATCACTTGCATAGTGAACACCCAAATAAATTCTACTTAGTGGTATTAATACTATTAATAAACCACATAAGATAGACAACCATAAATATTTTTTTGTTTTTTTATCTTTATTAAACTGATATAACATATAAATAACAAATCCAAAGAACACAAATGCATTTAGCGAATGTCCTGATGGAAAGCTAAAACCTGTTTCTTCAATTAGCATTAAATCTGGTCTAGGTCTTCTAACAATATTCTTTACAATTAACATAATACATGCAGACATTCCTAAATTACATACCATAGAGTATACAGTTCTTTTGTTTTTAACAACGAAAAAGGTAATTGCTACATATACTATATATGCTGGTAAACTGCCTAAGTTTGTAAGAACTTTTACTATTTCAGTTAACCAATCTCTTCTAAGTCCATCAACTATCAATTTTTTCATTAAATGATCAATATAAAATTCCTTACCCATACATATGCTTATTGCAAAAAACAGCACAACACATATTGCAATGCTTAAGAAAATATAATTAACAGCTTTCTTTTTCATTAATACACCTCTTTCAAATAAATTCTTTTGGATTTCTATTATATTTTTCTTGATACTCAGTAGTATAATCTGTAACTATTTTGTTATTCAATGACTTTAATATGTCAAACACATCATCAATTCTTTCCTTTGATGACAATATTTCATATTTTTTTCCATTATTTAAATTTACAATCAATTTATATATTTGCTTCTTTTTATCATTTATACACTTACCATACACCCAAACGATTTCATTTATTGGTAAAGCAAATTCATTTCTATATTGTACAGAATATAAATAATCATATGTGATTTTAATTTTACTAGAATCTAATAAATATTTATTATCATTTAATATCTTTTCATATTCCTTTTTATCAACAAATTTGAAAAAATCACTTTTTCTTGGATTTATAAATTTAATTAAACACTGAATTGCCGAATACGCAAATATTACAACTATTATCAATAAACATCCAAGATAAACATTCATAAATTTACGTGTATTTGTAAAATTGTATGAATCAAAATTTAAGTCCATTATTTCTGATTTACTATTATTATTCTGATATTCTTGCTTAACTAATTCATATTGTTCATAATACGCATTATTTTTACCAAATTTACCTAAATGTGTCTTAAATGATACCCTTCCAACTTTTTCAATAAAATTCAAATAATTATCAGCATTACTTTTAGGTAAAACACCAATTAATGAATGAACACCACCATTAACATCTTTTAGTTCCACGTCAATTAAATACGCAACAATTTCATTTTCATCCCTAACAAGTTTGAAAAAATGATTTGTATTTTTCATTGAAGAAGCATGTATTTCCACAAAATAATCATTTGATTTTACACATTTCTCAACATCTTCATATGTTGAAATTTCACAATTATTTTTATCTAACAAATCATGACGAGAAAACCCGGAAAAGATTATTGGAAGTAAGAACAAGAAAACTAAACAAATATAAATCAAAAACTTAATTAAATTACGTTTTGTAATTCTTTTAATTACTTTATCCATATAATCACCCTTTTCTCTTTTAATTAGTTAGAAAACTTATTAACGCAAATTAATAAGTTTCTTCTAAATTAACACCTTCAGAAGCAATCATGTCCTTGAAAACTTCTTTAAAGCGTTCTATTTCTTTTACCTTAGCATCTTCATAAATACTTTTACAATTGCATATTGCCATATAAAAATATTTTAAAGTACAACTTTGCGAATTGTGATAAACCGCATGAGAAAGCGCATCGTTTACTAGCGTTATACAAATATCTGGATATCTACTTGATATACCATATACTCTCTTAAACTCACTCGTCATCTCAACGATAAACCTCATAATTTTTTCAGTTATAAACGGTTGATAAGGAACTTTAGCTCCAGATCTATATTCTAATTTAGGAAGCGTACCCATTAAAATTTTGACAACAGTGTCTTGATCTGCTTCTGCAATATTAACAACCTCAAATCTTCTTAGGAATGCTCTATCTCTTAAAATATATGTTTCATATTCATCTGAAGTAGTAGCACCTATAATCTTAATTGTTCCTCTATCAAGACCAGTTTTTAACATGTTAGCAGCATCCATACCGCCTTCTGGATTGACAAGTAAATGTGTTTCATCCAAAAAAACAACAACGTCTGGTTTTTCGGCTAATTCCTTAACCAACATATCTACTCTCATTTCAGTTTGACCACCACTATTTACAGAACCTGTCAAACTAGAAATGGTAATTTTAATTATTTGTTTATTTTGCAAAATCATTGGACATTGCTTAGTTTTAATTCTATATGCAATACCCTCTACAATAGCAGTTTTACCAATACCTGGTTTACCAACAAGAAGTACACTCTTATCAGCTAAAAGCATAATTCTCATTGCTTCTTTTATCTCTTGATCTCTTCCTATTGCAGGATCAACAAGATACTCTTTTGCCGTTAAATTTTCTCCATATCTTTCAAGAATACTTACCTTTTCATTATTCATCTTAAGATCCCCCACTCATTAAATATGTATACTTTTTATAAATCCCTTTTGATTGACTATATAATAATAAAGAACAAGAATCATTTGCAGTCATATCATCTACCCTAAACGGAACACCTGCAGCAATACCAGGAAGTTGATTTGGTCCTGGCTGAGATAACGCATCTCCAGGATATCTATAAAGTCCGTTTGTACAAGACAAATGAACAATAATATATTCAGGTGACTCATCAACAATATCTAATGAATAGCTTCTAAATCTGCTGCTGGTTTCAGATCCAGCAATTGCAGTTCCATATTTTACCTGATCTTCTTCTTTTTCAACTTTTTTACAATAAAAATCAGCAGTTTTAACTAGGTTTGCTCCTTCAGAAGTGTTAACAGAATAGTTTGCAGTTGCATCACACTCTGGATCACTAGGATCACATGTTGTGGTTACGCTAGTTTTTGCGTATTTTTGGCCAATGAAAATGCCAACTTCTGTGTTAATTGTCGCATCATCGCCTTCGCCTGTTAGCAAATAACACTTATCTCCATTTTCATCTTCAAATTCATCAATTCTTTCCAAATCAGTTTTATCAATAAATTCATTATCAACTAATTCAGTTAATGGTACCCAACCTACTCTATCTCTACTAGTAGAGTAAATAATCGCAGTAGACTCAATATTACTAACAACATTTTTTGTTTGTGCTTTCATAATGGTCCTTTTTATACCAGAATAGCTTCCCAAAGCTACTAATGAAATTATACCAATCAACACGACTGTAGCTAATAATTCTACTATCGTAAATCCCTTATTCTTCATATACATTCCTCTACTAAATAGTAACACAAATAACAAAGTATATCAATAAAAAAAGTCCTTTGAAAAGGACTAATTTTCTAATGGCGCCCGCTATAGGACTCGGACCTATGACCTAACGGTTAACAGCCGTGCGCTCTACCGACTGAGCTAAGCGGGCACTTGTTTTTCAAGAACATATACATTATATAATAAAGAATTTAATAATGTCAAACATTTTCTTGAAAAAAAGCAATAAAAACAGCGGTTTTATACTATATTTCCTGAATTACTGCAATAATCATTGGTTTACATTCAGTTCTTTCATATAAAAACTTGCTTAGTTCATCACGAACATCATATTTTATTTGATTATAGTCTACAAATGTAGGCGTAATGTTGTTTTCAATAACGTTTTTACATAATTCTTTGATTTCTTCTATTAAATCAAAGGAATCTCTAACATATATAAAACCTCTAGTAGTAATTTCAGGACCCACTAATATTTCTTTTGTCTTTTTTGATAGAGTAGCACTTACAAGAACAATACCATTTTCAGAAAGCATTTCTCGATCTTTAATTACCAACTCTCCAATATCATCATTACTATTACCATCAATTAAAACTGAATCAACCTTAATATGGTTATAAGTATCTTGTAACTTTCCATCTTCAATTTCAACTACATCACCATTTTGCTTCAAAATAATGTTTTCTGATGGAACACCAATTTTATTTGCTAAATTAGCATTGCTTAACATAAAACGATATTCACCACGTACAGGCATATAATATTTTGGATTTAATAATTTAATCATAATCATTAAATCTTCACTTGACGCATGATGTAATATTTTCTTATCTCTTGGAATATCGATAATATCGCACCCAAACATAGAAAATTCATTTTCTAATTTTACAAGTATTTTTTCAGTACTATCATATCTTGGTTCTGCAAGCAATAAAGCATCAGTTTTCTTTAGAGTAATATATTTATCATATCCATGTAATATTTTATTTAAATTTGCATATGGATTCGCTCTATCATCAGATATAAGAATTATTGCATCTTTATCATTTATATTTGATAAATCTCCCAATAAGTCATCATCGAATGATAGATATCCTTCCTCACGAGAAAATTGAACTATATTTTGTAATTTCTTACCCATTAAAATGATTTTTCTATGCGAGTTTTTACAGGCATTAAATATTTCCTCAATTGTAAACAAATGATTAGGTAAAATAGAAATTAATATTCTATTTTCGTGATGCTTAATAGCACTTTTAAATAAATCATATAAATGATGTGATGGTGAAGTATGTCCAGTATATTCTGAAAAACTTGACTCAGACAATAATGCTAAAACGCCTTTTTTACCAACATACGCTATTTTACCCAAATCCATATTATAGCAATTGCTCATAGTAGGGTCTATTAAAAAGTCCCCAGTATAACAAATATCCCCATCTTTAGTATTTAAAGTATACATTACAGAATCAGGAGCATTATGTGATACTGATATAGGGAAAACAGATATGCCTCTAAAGTTTATACTCTTATGTGGTTCAATTTTTACTATATTAGATGATGGAACCCCAGACTCTTCAAGAACATATTTAGTAAATTTCGTAGCATATACTTTAAGCTCCGGTATTTCTTTAACTAAATCCTTAACAGAACCCATATTTTCTTCATGTCCATGCGTTACAAATAATCCCTTAATTTTATTCTTGTTTTTTACAAAGTATGAAAAATCAGGCATTATATAATCTATACCAAGCAAGTTACCAGAAGCAAATTTAACCCCACAGTCAAAAATAAAAATAGAATTATCTACTTCAACAACATAGCAATTTTTACCGCATTCATCTAATCCGCCCAAAGCAAACATTTTTATTTTACTCATAAAATATCACCTCAAATAAATAAAAAGTTAATAGCTGCAATAATAATAACAAAAAAATTTATGAAAATCAAGTAACCTCAGCAGAAACAAAACAAACAAAAAAGAACTAACAAACAGTTCTTTTTTGCCCTAATTCTTTATTTATCATTCTCTTGTTTCTTACTTGATAAGAATGTTACTTTTTCCGCAACAACTTCCGTTATATATTTCTTTTCATTCTTTTCATCTTCATAAGATCTTGATTCAATTCTTCCCTTCACACCTACTACATCCCCAGATTTACAATATTCACAAATATTCTCAGCAATAACATTCCACATAACACATCTAATGAAATCAGTTTCATATATACCATCAGCATTTTTATAATTACGATGAACAGCAATTGTGATTGCAGACATTTTCTTTCCTTTTTCAGTTACAAGTATTTCAGGATCTTCAATAAGTCTACCAACTAAAACAACATTATTCATATAACCACCCCCTTTTCAAAACTAAAATAACATTTAGTAATCTTTTAAACAAAAACGCAATTAATCATTTACACCATACAAATTAACAAATTGAAATTTAGAAATTAATAATTTGAAGCATAAAAAAAGATTCTTGATGAATCTTTTTACTCTTTTAATAGTCTATTTAATTCTACTGCATATTCCATTGGAAGACTCTTTTTAAAGTCAGAAATGAATCCCAATATTAATAATTCTTTAGCGGTATCCTCAGTTAATCCTTTACTCATTAAATAAAACATTTTATCTTCACTTACTTTAGATACAGTTGCTTCATGTTCAATATATGAAGAATCATTACTTAGAATGTTCTTTGGAAAGGTATCACTTGTTGATAACTCATCAAGAATAATGGTGTCGCATTTAATTTTTGCAAATGAATTAGTTGCTTTTGGCGTTATTCTAACGGTACCTCTATAATTTGCTTTTCCCCCATTTGCACTAATTGATTTAGATAGAATATTACTCTTTGTATTCTTTCCTAAATGTATCATCTTAGCACCAGCATCAAGAACCTGTCCTTTTTTTGCATAAGCAATACTGATTGAATTTCCAGAAGAATTATCCCCCTTTAATATACAAGAAGGATATTTCATGGTTACAAAACTTCCGACATTTCCATCTATCCATTCCATTGATCCGTTTTCTTCAACAATAGCCCTTTTAGTAACAAGATTATATACATCGTTACTCCAGTTTTGAATAGTAGAGTATCTCATTTTAGAATTCTTACCTACATATATTTCTACAACTCCGGCATGAAGTGATGATTGTGCATAACTTTTTGCTGTACATCCTTCAATATAATTTAATTCCGAGTTATCATCTACAATAATAATTGTTCTTTCGAATTGACCTAATGACTCGGTTTCTATTCTAAAATAGCTTTGTAAAGGTCTGTCAAGTTTGGTATTTTTAGGTATATAAATAAATGATCCGCCGCTCCATACAGCACCATTTAACGCAGTATATTTATTTTCCTGATACTTAACCAAGTTATTAAAATATTTTTTAAACAATTCAGGATATTTTTGAAGAGCATCATCGGTTGACGTAAATATAACTCCCTCTTTAGATTTATTACTATGATATATTACTTCACTTTCGAACTGATTAGTAACACCATCTAAGTATTTTTTTTCTGCATCAACTACACCAAGTTTACAAAATGTATTTCTTACATTAGTATCCACGTCTTCCCAATCGTTAGCATTTTTTTTATATTCATTTTTATAATATAAAATCTTATCAAAATCAATTTTAAGTTCAGGCCCAAAATCGGGATTATCCAATTTTGAATATTCCTCATATGATTTTAACCTAAACTCTAACATCCAATCAGGCTCGCCCTTCTTCTTGGATAAATCTATAATAAAATCTTTATTTAATACACCCATAAAAATCACTAAAGATATAATACAAAAAAAATCATTACTTTTCAATCAAATAAAAAAGTCTCTTTAAAGAAACTTATTTATTTTCGTATTCTAGAATTGCCTTTTTAATTGCAACATATGGGAGTGTAGCACAAGTCTTTCTAGATTTTTGTTTACAAATTGTGTCATATGCCAAACCCTCATTTAATATGTCTGGATTATATTCTCTTTCTTCAATCATATTTTCAAAATTTTTGACATATTCTTTTGCCTCATCAATTGTCAAACCAATTAAATTTGAAATCATTATACTTGTTGATGAAGTAGATATAGCACAAGCTTCTCCATCAAAAGTAATATTTTTGATTTTATCTCCATCAAAAGTAACATACACATCAATGTTATCTATACATGATTCATTATTACTATTTATTTTTATAGAATTTTTATCATGTTCGTGAGTTTTCCCTCTTGGATTTTGATAATGATCTAATATAATTTCTCTCTTTAATTCTTGATCCATCTAAATCATCTCTTTCAATATTTTATTTTTATCTTTTAATAAATCAACAAATTTATTAATTTCTTCTTCAGTATTATAAAAATACAAACTTATTCTTAAACTATTCTTTACATTTGTTGACTTTTTTAATATTTTAGCACAATGATTTCCAGCTCTTAAACATATTCCATACTTATTTAAATAGAATGAAACATCTTGTGCAAAAACACCATCAACATTAAACGATACAATTCCTGTATCACTATTTTTATTAATAATATTTATATGTGGAATGGCAATTAATTTATCCATTAGATATTTACGTAAAGCATTTACTCTTCTTTCAATATTATCCATACCAATAGATTCTAAATATTTGATAGCCTCACCAAATCCAATAATACCAGCTATATTTGGAGTACCAGCTTCTAACCTAGATGGCAATTCTTTTAAATAGACATCATCAGGACTATCAAAAGATTCATTCATACCTCCACCAAGATTAATTGGCTCTAATTTTTCTAATAATTCTTTTTTACCATATAAAAATCCAACACCAGTAGGCCCACACATTTTATGCGCAGAGGCAGCAAAAAAGTCTACATCTAAATCTTGAACATCAACTTTAAAGTGCGGCAAGCTTTGGGCACCATCAACCACTAAAATGATATTATTTTCATGTGCAAATTTTGCAATTTCTTTAATTGGGCGCACATCGCCGATAACATTTGTTACCTGCGCAAGCCCAATGATTTTGGTACTTTGCGTTACAACTTTCTTAACATTTTCCAAAGAAACATGATAATCTTCAGTTAGTTCAATATAATTGATTTTACATCCAATTTTTTTTGCTAAATTGAACCAAGGTAATACATTTGAAGCATGTTCACTATTGGTAATTAATATTTCATCACCCGGTTTTAAATAATTTTTGCAAAATCCATTAACTACCATATTTAATGATTCTGTAGTACCACTAGTAAAAATTATTTCTTCTCTATATTTTGCATTAATAAAATCTTTTAAAGTATCTCTTGCTCCTTCATATAATGAATCAACAATATATGAAATATCATAATCTCCTCTGTGGCTATTAGAACAATACTCATTATAATATTTTGTAATACTATCAATAACACATTTAGGTTTTAAACTAGTGGCCGCATTATCAAAATAAATAATATTATTCTTTAGCATTGGAAAGTCTTCTCTATTCATATTCTTCACCCCTATACTCATTATATAAATAACTCTTTTTAATTAAACTTTTTGCTTGAGCTTCAGATAAACCCTTGGCTTCTAAATAAAATAAACTATTAGGATCATAACTTGAAATAGTTACAAAATGATTAGCAACAATATCATTTGTAGAAATACACATATTAGGTAATACCTCTATATTACCTCCATCTACTAATCCCCTAACTCTTTCATTTGCAACATTATTTTTTGATTCTTCGTTTACATTAATTTGTTCAATTATATTTATTTGATTCTTATTTGAAACGCAAGATATGCTTAAATCAGCAAAACTATCATTTCCATTTACATTTATATACACAGCATGATTAACTAAAGAACTAGACTCAAATAAATCTTTAATTTTTAAACAAGTAGAATTATTCTGATTAAAAATTATTTTTGTCTCACCACTTTTGTCTGAGTCATAAAATACAATATCTAAATTAGCATAATCTTTTAAATTAAATTCTAAATCATTAATATTTTTATTAACATATATTTTACAATTACCATCAATCACAATCTTAGAACTATTTTTAAATTCTAATTCGCCACAATAACCATTTAGTTCACATATTTCTTTATCTACTATCATTTTATTCATGTTCATTCTCTTTATCTAATTCACTTGTCGTAAAGCCATCAGCCTCAATTTTTCTAGCAAGTGAAACGTCTCCAGACAAAACAATTTTACCTTCACCAAGAATATGAACTTTATCAGGTGTAATGTAATCTAAAATATTCGTATGATGAGTAATAATTAAAACAGTAGGCTTATACGTTTCATAATATTCTAAAATAGATTTAGAACAAATCTTCAATGCATCAACATCCAACCCCGAATCCAATTCATCTAAAATAATAAATGATGGTTTTAACATCCACATATGCAATAATTCTGTCTTTTTTCGTTCTCCACCGGATGCACCAACATTAATTTCTCTATGTATAAAGCTCTTAGGCAAATCTAATTTTTTACATATATTTTCCAATTCTTTATTAAATTCAAAAATATTAATTGGTTTTTCACTTTTTTGATTTAAAGCAACACGAATCATTTCAGCATTAGATACGCCCTCAATTGCCATTGGACTTTGATTTAATAAAAATATACCCTTTTTTGCTATTTCACTAACATCTAAATCAAGTAAATTATCACCATTATAAAGAATTGAACCGTTTACATCATAATCCTTACTACCCATGATAACTTTACTAATAGTACTTTTGCCAATTCCATTTGGGCCCATAAAAACATGAATAGATCCATCTTCCATCTCTAAATTAAATCCATTTAAGATCTTTTTATCACCAATACTAACATTTAAATTATCTATCTTTAACATATCACACCTACTATCATTTATACGAAAACATAAAGCCTTCCAAAACAATCATATAATAACACGTACACCCCTAAAAGTAAATTAAATAAAAAGGAAATTTATTACTAAATCCCCTTATATATAAAGCCTAATCAAAATACGATAAAGCATTTTTTAAACGTTCATTATAGTCTTCTACTAATGTCATATAATCAGTTTTTATTTCGCCATAAACAATCATCTGTTTTTTCTTGGCTTTCTTAAATTCATCATACATTAAATCTTTAAACTCTTTTTCATTCATATCATTAGAAGTAATATATTCTTCTACTACTTTTCTCATATATGGTAAAAATTTCTTCTCTCTATATTCTTTATAATTCTTTTCAGTAGACAAATGCTCTAATGAATAATGCTCCAAGTAATACAACAAATCGTATTTTTCCATCAAATCATTATTAACTTCTTTCTTCTCAGAATTAACAACTTGAATAGATTTAGTCATATCATAATTATCAATATAATTCCATAATTCTACAGCCTTAACATAGTTCCTATCATTTTTAAAAATATCTATTGATTTAATTGGATTTCTGACGAATGATAAGTCTCCTAATTCTTTAATAAACTTTGAATTTAACATATCATCAACACCTGATGAAATGGTACTAATTCTATCCTTGATAATGTCTATTTGTTTCTTTTCTTCACTTGATTGTTTATAATCAATATCCATCGTTAAAGTAAAATTAATTACTTCTGTATCTAATTTTGTAACACCACTATAAGTTACATTTTTTTGATAACTGCTTTCTAAATCCGTATTATCTCTTTCAATATGTTCATTTACAAATCTTCTTAAATTATATAAAAGAGTATAAATGAACCTATTTTCATACGCATCTTTAGAAATTGGTTTCTCTTTTTTTTCAGTATTGTCAAGATTCCTTACCGGTTTATCATTAACACTAATAATTGAATCTATATAAGGAATACACTCTTCAATTTTATCTATCCAACTTGTATCTCGTGTCACTTTATTTGAAGATTTAACAATTTTTAATTGCGATTTTGTTTTATCTAAGAAGGTACCAACCTGTTTCTCACGTAAATGATCTAAAAAATCCAAATAATTATTTTTCATCGTGATCCTCCTTAATTAATTTGTCTTCCAAAACAAAGGCATTTCGAGAAATAATAGTAAAATTCAAATTATTATTATCGACATATTCCATAAATTTCGGATTATTATCAACAAACTTATTTGAAGCGTATATATCAAATGAAATCTTACTCTTTGCAAATTCAAATACTACTTCATCATCGTCCATAAAAATAACTACATTAAATTTCATATTCAGTAATAAATTAAAAATAAATTGATTCTTAATATAGTCAGAATAAAATACGCAGAATTTGACCTTATTTCTAATAAAATAGTTATTAAACACTCTACTTAATAAAATAATATTATCTTCCTCTTTTAAAAATTTAGATTTAATAGGTAGTAAGAACGTGTGCACATTATCACCAGATAAGAATTCTTTTAAAATGGTAACACTTACAAGTTCATAACTAATTCCAGCATATATATTATCAATATTAAATTTCTTATATACACTATTAACATCTACTTCTTTATACTTCTCTAATTCAGGATTATTAAAACAGAATCTAACAAAATATTCATCATCAGAATATTTACTAAATTTATTATACATATCTTTACTTTGAATTAATGAGAAAAATTTCTTTTCTATTTTCAAATTATCTTTTACTCTATTTGCAAGATTCTCTAATAAAAAAGGATAATTTTCATAAATCTTTTCTTGATATATAGTTCTAAAATAACCTTCAAGCTTAGTTAATATTGAATTTGTCGTAACAGATTCTGTATAGATGTTAACATCTTTATCAACATTAATTATTATATATAAAATTACTGTTAGAATATATAAACCTCGTTTATATTCAGTCTTTAAATTCTCATACTCATCTTTAAAAGTATCAGCAACTATAGCTAATATATAAGCAAGTTTAAATTCTCCCTCAGAATAACCATTTTGATTAAAAGAGTTTAATTCATCAGCATCACGCAAATAATACTTCTTTATATAAGTATTTAAGACATTAGAAATAATACCATGATATTCTTCTTCACTTTTCCATAAAGAATCTCCAACACTTGGATAGACTCTATATAAAACACTAGCATACGATAGTAATGCTTTATGTTTATTATTTAGATATTTTTCAATCAAATCGTTTTGCATGACAACAACCTCTTATTCTTATAAAAATTATAACAAACGCAACTCTCAAAAGCAACATTCACATCTTTAAAAATATATTATATAAACGAAAAAAGTTATTACTTTTTCATAATAACATTAACGTGTTCATAAGGAATCTCAATTCCTTCCTCATTAAACCTTTTCTTAATTATATAATTCAATTTAAAACGATTCTCATTAGCATTGGCAACATCGGCACCCCAAATCCAAGTTCTAAGTGTAATGCTAGAAGGATCCCAAGATATAACTCTAACTTTAGGAAATTCTGTATCTATAACAGGAGTATATAGTTTTCCTGTCTCCTCACTTAAAATCTTTAGCGCTTTATCAACATCTGAATCATAAGATATTGGATACTCACCAAAAACACATATTTCGTTATCAACTTTATCCAAATTTTCAATAGCCTTAGTATTCATACTACTATTTGGAATAATAACTCTTTTATTATAAATTGTTCTAATAATGGTGTGTCTCATAGTAATTTCTTCAACAGTTCCTGTTACATCAATATCAAGTAAATGAATAACATCGCCAATTTTATATGGCCCATCAAAAACAATACAAAGACTTGCAAAAAAATCAGTTAACAAATCTTTAGCAGCAAGTCCAACAACAGTAGTAATAATTCCTATTCCAGACAAAATAGTAACTGATAACGTAGAAAAAATAGCAAATTTAGATAGACAAATTATTACGCAAATTGTGTACAATACTATTTTTTTCAATCGTTTAAAGAATGACATTATAGTTTTAAAGTTCTTATTTTTATTCCTATTTATAAATCTATCAATTACTATATCAAATATTTTGTTAATTAGTATAAAAACAACAAATATAATTAATAATTCTAAAGATTTATTCAACGCTTTTTTTACAGGCTCACTCATTTATACCACCATAAAAATTATATAACAAAATTTAAAATATATAAATAGAATACATAAAAAAAGAACCAAAAGGTTCTTATTCATCTCCAAAGAAATCATCATAGTATTCATCATCTGTAACGATATTTTCGTTAACAATAACACTATCATTATCAACTTTATATTTAAAATCTGAATCAGTTGATGTAGAGGATTTATCAGGCTTAATTTCACTACTATCGGTACTAGAAGCATTATCACTTGGAGATTGATAATCATCATCTAAATATCCATGAGACTCACTTTCACTATTTTGATTTTCATCAATATAATTAAACGTTGCCTTAGCATCATCCTTTGAATCATCGTTTGATATCTCTGACACATTAATGGTATTATTAATTTTATTTCCATGAGAATTGAACATATTTGGAATACCAACAACAGATACTTCTTCTTTTTTATCATCGTCGTCATCATCGTCATCATCATCATCATCAAATTCAAAATTAAATCTACTACTTTCAAAAGGAGGAATATAACTATCATCCTTTTTATTATCGTCATCTGAATCAGAAATTATTTTTGCATCAATAGCCTTTGAATCATCATTTGCATCGTATTTAACATCATTTTCAATGATAACATCATCATCGTCATCATCATCATCGTCATCGAATTTCATTCTCTTAAATAAATCAGAGTCATTATCTTTCTTGACAACAATATCATCATCATTTTCATTTGCCTTAATATCATCATTATCATCAGATTCGTCGTTAAGTTTCTTAAGTTGTTCATTAAGTTCTTTAAGCGCCTTATCTAAATCCTCATCTGAAACAGACTCGAGATTATTGAAGTCAATATTTTCTAATCCAGAAATCTTAGGGAATGCTGTATCTGAAGAATCAGTGGATCTTGTCTTAGGAGGTTTATCACCTGGAACAGGATCCTCAAATAAAGGTTTACTAGATGGTGGAGGGCCAAACATGCTTCCACCCATGCCTCCTCCGCCAAACATACCGCCAGGCATTCCAGACATACCTCCACCGAACATACCGCCAGGCATACCCGGCATACCTCCAGAAGGCTGCTCTTTATGTTCATTAACATATTTTTCAATATCAAATAACCTTGGTTCAGTTAATTCTCTTTCATAATATGCTGCATTTCCTTGTTTAAGACCCCAGTTCATTTTGAAACAAGGTGTCATTTGTGTTCTAAATGGAGCCATACGCAATCTCATAATAATGGCTTCAAATGGTTTCATTTTTTGTAAGTCAGTAACAGATATCAAAGGTCTAGTTTCCTCAACCTCTTTATCACCTTTACCAACTTTAACTTTAATATCACCACATAACTTAGAAATTTCTTCCAAAGCCTTAGTTTCAGTAGATATCAAATATACAGTGTTACCACAGTTACCACGAATAGTAAGTGCTACTTCACTACCATATACTCCATCCAACTGAGCAAAGTTTTGAATAATAAATGTAAATCTTATCAATCTACTACGAGCTGCAGATATCATTGAATCAATATCATTAAGTCGTGGCATATTTGCAAACTCATCAAGAATAAAGTTAGTTCTTTGAGGTAACTTACCTCCACATTCTTGAGCAACATCGATTAATGTTTCATAACATTGCTTAATAAATATTGTCATTAATCCATGATATGTTTTCTTTTCATCATGAATAATTAGGAAAACAGCAGTTTTATTTCTACCAATGTCTCTCATATCAAAATCACTATGAGAAAGCATTTCACTTAAAGCTTTACCAGAAGTAAATAATCTAACTTTTTGTTTAAATGTTGATAAAATACTTCCCTTAGTTTCATTTGGAGCATCAATAGTACCGGATGCATAAGAATAAGCTTGTGAGTCTTCACCCTTAAGTTTAAAGTATTCTTTAATAAGAGTACTCATACCCACACGTTTTTCACCAATACTTGCTGCATAACTTATACTATTTAAGTTAACTTCATCTATTTCTCCATCTTCAAATAATCCTAAAGCTATACCGGCAAAGTAGTCAGCTGCAGAGTTTTGCCAGAATACATCATCAGTTTTTTCATACATAATATTTTTAGAAATATCTGTTAACAACTCTATAGCTTTATCTTCTTTACCATTTTTATAATACTCATATGGAAGCGCTAAAGGGTTCCATGCATTACCTGTCGAAGGCTCACGGAAATTTAAAAGTATAATATTAAAACCTTTTTCTTTTAAATACTCAGATGATGATCTATATAACTCACCCTTAGGGTCTGTAATTATCATTGATTCACCATGACGAGCTAATAATGTAACTAACGGAATAACGATTGTAGTAGATTTACCGGATCCGGTAGAACCGATAACCATATTATGGTATTCACCATTATCTACAAATACATCTCTACCATTATTAATAAGTGGAATCCCCGCAGCATTAGTTTCTTCACTTGAAGGATTAATTTTGACAACATCTTGTCCATTTCTCATATCCTTCTCGGAAGACCAATTTGAAAAACCGTTTGACGGTTTATCACCAAATACTAAACTAAATAAGCCTTTCCCTCCGCTATCTTTATCAAAAATACTACTTTTAGTTGAAGATAATGTCCAAAATACAACAATTAAGAATAAAATTACAGTTAAAAAATTGTAGGGAAACAAAACAGCAATCCACGGAAAAATACCATAGAATTCTCCCTTATTCAATAGCCAAAGAGCATTAACCACAACTAAAGCACAAATATAAAGGAAAAATACGCAATAAACAATGAAAATAATAAAGTCTTTTTTCTTTACTTTAAAATGCATAAATTCCCCTCCTTTTCTAATTAATTATATCATATATTATATTTATATCTATATAAAAAATAATTAAAAAAACATAATAAATATGTTTTTTAATTTAATAAATATTTAACATCCACACAAGCCAACTATAAGATAACAAGCAGCTAAAGTACAAATAAAAGTAAGGATAATTACAAGTATATACTTCATTATCTTTTTACCTTTACCAGCAATTTGGCCTTTTATTTCATCTGTCCTAGATTCAGTGGTTTCTGCATCTGCGGACTTTGTTTCTTTCGATGACTCTTCATTTGTTTCTTCTTCTTTTTTTTCAGCATCTTTCTTGTCATCTTTTTCAGAATCGGAAGAATCTGAATCTTCAGACCCAGCAGCACTTCGAGCAGAATTACGAGTTATATCTCTTGTTGGAGCAGAACCTTCATTTTCCTCACCAAATCTAAGTTTATTTTGACGCATTGATTCAGCAGTTTCATTCTGCCTTTCATAACTATCAGAATCAGAATCTTCATCAGATTTTTCATCACCCTTTGAATCTTCCGACTCACTAGTTTTTCCCGTCTCCTTCGATTCTTCAGGCGTCTCATCAGATTTGTTTTCTTCACTGCCTGATTTGTTAGATTCTTCAGTCGGCTTTTCATCACTTGATCCATCTGAAGATTCCCCGGAATCTGCTGATTTATTACTTTCAGCATTATCTGAACCACTTTCAGAATCTTTTTTTTCTTCAGTTTCTACTCTAGTCTTTGGATCCTCAGAAGACTCTCCTCCTGCCTCACTTGATGCATCTTGAGTTTTATCATCCTTAGAACCCAATTCATCAGAATCGTCACCATCTATACCAGATACATCTGAAGTTTCACCATCACCTTTTGCTTTTTCTCCAGATTCATCCTCATCTGAACTAGATGAATCGGTTACACTTCTAGTTCTTGTCAATGTGGCACTCTGATAATCATCAGCTTCTTTGAATTCATCATCTGAAAACTCATGATCAAATTCAGGATCCTCATCATCAGAATCCTCTAAATGACCACTTTCTGATTTTGATATCTTTGCTTTATCAGGACTATCTTTATCCTTATCCATAATATCGTAAATATCAGGTGTTTCAGAAGCATTTTTCTGACTATTTAGTACATCATCAGAAGATCCGGATGAACCATCATTTAGCTCATCACCTGTTCCATCAGTTTTATCCCCATCATCAGCATTCAAATTCTGATTTGGTTTATTATTATTTTCAGAATTCCCGCGATTAGATGATTGTTCTTTATTAGAAGACCCATCAAATGTCATATTTTGAGAATTATCAGATCCACTAGAAGAACTTGCTTTTTGAGGATCATCACCATTATTATGACCGTCTGAATTAATATGAATTGTCGTCTCAAGATTTTCGCCTTCAGGTCTTTCTATGACAAATTCAGAACCATCTTTATCAGAAACCTCATTCGTAGCAGTTGATCTACTAGATTCAACTTCAGAATTACTATCCATATTAATTCACCACCAATCTTAATTCTAATGTCCTCCACCATATCCAAAGGAAGCTAATTCTTCCTCGGTAGCTACAACATTAATTCTCATGTGTTTATTTCCGCAGAAGAACATTCCTTCTCCTTGCTCATATTGTTTTATACTTTCCATTTCAGATTCATTAATATCAATTAATTTTGCCAAATCTTCAACCGCTTGTTTAGGAAGTTGCATAATTAGATAATAAGAAGCATTATCAAATATTGCTTTTCCATGAACAATCATCTTTGGATCAGCAAAGTCTGTAGGTTGTTGCGTAATTATAATTGTACCAGTATTATACTTTCTTGCACGTCTTTGAACTTGTGCTAAGAATTCAGCACCTAATTCGTTATGACTAGCAAGTAATACGTGCGCCTCATCAACCATTAATATTGTATTTACATTTCTATCAAGACATTGGCCCCACGCAAACTTCAAAATATTAAAGAATAACGCATTTTTAATATTATCTTCACTATTCATTATTTCTCTAATATTAAATACAATCAAATTACTTGTTAACTGTACAGTTGTATGACCATCGAAATAGAATCTCATTTCATGAACTAAAGGTCTAATCTTAAGTTCGAGTTTTTCATATATTTCACGTTCTTTCGTTGCATTTACCATAGACAATAAATGTCCTTTTACTGTTTCGTGAACTTCAGTAAATGTAGGATAATCATCACTAGAAAATTTTGTGAAGTCTGAATCAAAATCTATACCTTTACGTTTATACGTTTCTTGTAAAACTTCACTAAACATTCCCAATGTCTCATCATCAATATCTGGAGAATAATACTTTAAGAACGCTTTAACTTGTTGAATAGTTCTAGTTAAAATAGTATTTCCTAATCCTTGAGCTATTTCCTCTTCATCAACGTCGGCAATAACTTCAAGAGGGTTAATCATACCAAATTTTCCACCCTTACCAACATCTAGGAAGTCGCCATCTAAGTTCTTAGTTAAATCCTCTAATTCTCCTTCAGGGTCTATAACAACTAACTTACAACCATTTCTTATATGCGTTCTAAGCAACAATTTTGCCGCAGTTGATTTACCTGAACCAGACTTACCTAAAAGGATCAAGTTGGCATTATTTCTATTATTAACCTTTTTAATTTGATATAGAAATTGATTAAATAATACAACTCCACCTGAAAAATCAATTCCTAGCAATGAACCCAATCCATCGTCTTTAATACTATCAAATACAAATGGATACATTGCTGCTATAGAAATAGATGGTATTGCATTACCAATTCTCTCCTCAATATCTTGTGGAGGGAAAATAGGAACCATTGATTTAAAAGCTTTTTCTTGCTCAAACATTAAGTTAACTGTTCTAAGATCTAAGCCTTCAAGATAACTTCTAACTTGAGATCTTCTAAATTCAAGTTGTTCCTTACTATTTGCTGTTAACATAACATGCATTTGAAAATCAAATATTCTTGCCTGAGATGATGCTAGCATTTGAATAAACGCTTCTTGCGTTTCATAATCTTGCTTAATTTTCTCTTTTAATGTTAAATCCCTCTCTTTTTCATAACGAGACTTTAAATCAGATATTTCTTTATTTAACATATTTCTCATTTTATCAAAACCAATAGGAATATGTTTAATTGATACTCTTACACCGGGTAAGTTTATAATATCAGACAAATATCCTTCATTAATACTACTAGGATAAGCAGTAATCGTAAATATAACTCCATAATTATCCCCAAATCTAAAACTTGTTGGTTTAAAAATTATACCCTTTGGGGCTATTTCACTCTTCAAAACATTTAGCATTATACACCTACCGAATTAAATGACGTACTCTTACAATCACTGAAGAAATTGTCTAGTATCATCCTCATATCTTCATTTGTTGCTCTTGTACCAGTTAATCTTGCACCAGAAAGACCACCAATAATATCATTTAACTTTTTCTCTATTAATTCAGGTTTCTTTTCCTTAAATAAGAAATAATACTCTGTATCAGTAACATTATAACTAGATCCAACAAACTGATTTGCTTTAGCTATATCTTCATTAACCATTTTTTTAATAGCAGGATGCATTGTATTAGAATTTTCTAAAACTTGTAAACGAGCTATATAAGCAGCAATATCAACCGGTCTATTAACAATAACCAACCAAAATTCATAGTCAAGCGTATTATAAAACGAAGATAAGTTATTAATAACATTTGTTCTTTCTTGCTGAGGAACAATAAATATATTCCTTGGCTGAACTTTTACGCCACAAACAAATTCATTAGTATCGAGTTCGATCATTCCATTTGCAATTTGCTTAATTGGAATCCAATCCTCAGAATAATTTCTACCAGCGTATATATCATTCTTCATCGTCTACACACCAGCCTCTCCAATAATAAGTTCTTGGTCTTATAAAGAAATACGTAAAAATATTTGTTAATAACTGGCGAACATTATGATAATTTGGTACTTGAAGAACTAGTGTAACGCAAACCAATAATGGCACACACATAAGTACAAGCCCAACAAAAGTCGCTTTAGAACCAAAAATGAAAGCTAATATAGCAGTGACTAGTGCACCACTTACTAGAATAATTAAATCAATTGGCTTAAGCCAGTTAAGAATCAACTGCGATCTTTTTGAATTAGCAGGAATCAAGTAATTACTATTCATTTAAACCATCCTTTCTATTGAAAATCTATATTTAATCCAAATGAAGTCAATTCTTCATCGGAAACTATTATATTAAGTCGAAGTCTTCTAGAACCACAAAGGAATAAGCAATCTCCCTTTCCAATCGATTTAATAAAGGCTTCTTCAGCATCATTAAATTTAATCATTCGAGATAAATAATTAAAATTTTGTTTTCTTAAATTCATAACAAAGAAGTAAGAACTATTGTCAAACATAGATTTAGTATAAGAAATTGTATTTTGATAAACTAAATCTTTAGTATTTTCAATAGAGAAAATACATCCGTTTCTAAATAATAACGATCTTCTTACTATTTGCGAAATATAATCAGCTGCAAAAACATTGTCAGTACTAAATAATGTGTTGACATTATCAAATACTATTGAAGAAAAATGGTTAACATCGCAACTTCTTTTCCAACAATATTTTAACGCTGTAAGCTCTAAACCTAATTTAACTGTGGTTGGAGTATTTAAATAATTTACCCCAAATGATATAAAATTATCCTTTATTTCTAATGTCGTATGACCATTAAAGTACTTTGCATAATCATTTACAAAAGGAACAACACACTTTTCAAGTCTTTTTAAAACATCACGTTCTGCAGATCCTTCTGGAGAAGACAAATAAGACCCCTTAACAGTTGCATACACATCATTAAATATTGGATACTGACTAGATTGAATCTCTGAATAATCAGTATTCATATCTATATGAAAACGTCTGTAAGTTACCGTTAACACTTCTTCAAATTTCTTCTCAACATCATCTTCAACATTAGGATTAATATATTTTAACAAAGCCTTTAAATAAGTTATTGTACGAACCATTGCCGTATAATTTAATCCTTGTTTCTTCTCGTCATCCGTAACATCATTTATTATTTCTAATGGGTTTAAAATGCCACCAACATTATCCGAATCTAAAGTAAGATATTCCCCGCCATAATTTGAAGTCATAGAATCATACTCAGAAGATTCATCAACAAGCGAAACAACATTACCATTTCTAACATTACCTCTAGTAAGTAACTTTAATAATGTTGTTTTACCATTAATCTTTTCTCCAACAGCAATAATATTAGCGTTATATCTATTAGAAGATGTATTTTTTAAATAAGCAAATTGATCAAATAAAACTACACCACCAGAAAAATCTCCACCAACTAAATATGATTCTCCAGGATCCTTTAAACTGTCAAATACATATGGATACATTGTAGACATAGTATAAGATGGAATAGGAATGTTAATTCTTCTAGTTACCAATTGATCGTCAAAAATAGGTAACATTGACTTTAGCACAGAATCCAATTCCTTAATCATAATAATGGAAGAAATTCCCATATTTTCAAGATATCTTCTAACATTATTCTTATGTTCTTCTAATAATTCAAGAGTTTCCGCAGAAACCATAATATTCATACATGAATTAAATACTTGCATGTCATTATCTTTAATTGTTTTCAAATATGATTCCAAATTTTCGTAATCATTTCTTAATTTTTCCTGTAAAGCTAAATCTCTTTCTGTTTGATATTTTTGCTTTAAAATAGCTATTTCTCTACCAACAATCTTCCTCAATGAGTCAAATTGAGTTTTTTGATATTTAATTGAAATACGTGCATTAGGAATATTGATTAAACCTGACAAGTATCCAGGATAAATAGAACCAGGATAACCGATTACACTAAGAATAGTGGAGAATGTTCCACCATACTTAAAATATGTATCATCAAAACTAACATCATTATTTGCTTTTGCATCATCAGATTCATCGCCAAGAGCGATAGCTTTCTTACCATTACTTAAGAATGTATCCATAACTAAACGAAGTTCATCATTTGATACTTGAGTAGCATCAAGATCACATTCCCTAATGCCACTAATTAACTTAGATATTCTTTCTTGTACTGATTGTATTGTTTTATCTTTAAATAATAAGAAATATTCTGTATCAGAAACACCATAGTCTCCAGAAACATATTTATTAGCTTTAACAATGTCATCACGTGCAATTGATCTAATATGCTCAGAACTACTTGTGTTATAAATATTCTGAACTGAATTAAAATAATTATTCAAATCAACTGGTTTATCACCAATAATTAACCAATAGTCAAAATCTATTGAGTCATAAAACTTACTTAAACCATAAATAATTGCATTTGTATCATCTTGTTGCATGATAAAAATGTTTCTAGGGATAATCTTTACCCCAGAAACAAGTTCACCAGTATTAAGAACTACAACACCACTAGTGATTTGTCTAACCGTAGCCCAAACAGATGCAACTGTTTCAGGTTGTGCATTATTGTTTACTTTTGCCATAATCTCACACTACTCCTTTCAAACCACTATTTAGATCCACCAGAACCGTTGGAACCTCCGGTACCACCAGTTTTAGCTTGATATAATTTTTCTTCTTGAGACACTTTCGTATTATAAGAATCAACAGTCTTCATTTGTTTTGCAAATTCGGTAACAATTTTACCACGTTGTCCATCGAATGCATGTTTTTTCGGATCATTTGCATCTTCTGGCGTAGGGAATTCGCCAAGTGCATCGCTTACAACCCCAGCTCGACTTAAAGAATCATTAATTTCTTGCAAATCGCCTGATTTAATTAGACTTTGAACAACTTCAGAAGTTGCTAATTGTGCTTGAATTGCATTATCAAGAACTTGTCGATCCTTTGAAGATAATCCAAGAGTATCAAGATCTCCACCATCCGTACCAAATTGGAGTGCAATTTCACCAGCAGCGCCTTTCAAAATAGCTGCTTGCTGTTGTGCAGAAGCTTGATGAGCGTGATATTCCTCTTCAGTCATTAAAGCCTTTTGTTCAGCAGATAAATCTTCATAACGAGTATAAGCTAATTCTTGAGCATATGACTCTCTAGCACCCAAAGTGGTAGATGAAGAAATCATTAGTCCAGCTTCCATATATTGTTGTGCCAACGTACTTCCATAATCAGCTTTAAATTTAGCTTCATTAAGATTTGGATTTGCAGCTTTAGCTTTATCATAAGCCGCCTGAACTTTTTGATCAAATTGAGATTTAACAGCATGATCTGTAAATATCATTTCCCCTTTAGATGCAGCCTCATATTGACCTCGAGCCCTTGTAGCACTTTCTTTTCTTTTAGCAGCTTCCTGTGCAACACCGGAATATGCAGAAATCGCAGATTGAGTTTGTGCAGAATTAGTTGAGTGAACAATTCTATTAGCATTCTTAAACTTATTAACAACTCCAGTCGCTACATTTTCTTCCTCTGCAGCAGTAAGTTCTCTACCAACTCTTGCTTTATAAGCATTCCTTGCTTGAATTAACTCAGTACGGAAGTCAGCCTCTGCTTTTTGGTCCGCAACAACAAAGCCATTTTGCGCAGCAGTTTGCAATGCAGTTGCAGCAGCAAAATCTGAATCAGCTGCTTCAATTTCTTTATCCATATCATTAGCCCTAGCCGTACAAGCACTAATTTGATCATCGCTAAGTCTAGCAACTTTGCCACCAGCTTTATCTGTAACAACCTTTGCTAATTTTGCATTATCCATATTTTTTTGAACAACACCATCTGCTTGAGCAATATTTGCACTATTATTTTCAAGAACAATTTTAATTTGATCTCTAAAACCATCAGTAGAAATTTTAATATGCTTTAAAGATTCCTCAACATTGGCAAACATATTTTTCCAAGCATTCTTTTCATTTCTCCATGCTTGTTGTCTTTCTTGATATGCGGCTTGACCAGCTAAAACACCAGCTCTGGCATTTTCCGCCTTCATTCCAGCTGCTGTAGAATGTCTAAGAGCATTTAACCCAGACATAAATCCTTTCATTTTACCAGTAGTGGTTTTGGCATTTTTCATATTGTCCTTAATCTTCTTTAGACCATATCTAGCACCACCATATGCACCAGCGGCATGACCAGCTGCTTTTTTTGTAGCATGATAAGGAGCAGTAACTGCTTTTTTAGTTTTAGCAAATCCTTCCTTAATATCGCCAAATATAGCTTTAGCACTAGATTTACCCATTGAATTAATATCAAAGCCAAATGAATCTTTCAAGAATTTAGGTAAATTATTAATAAATCTAAATAAACCGCATAATATAATTACCGTTAAGAAAATCTTAGTAAAGAAAGACATACCCGCTAAAGCAGAAGATAAACTGCTCATTATAGTAGCAATAATACCATTAGCTTCTACAGTTTTTTGCATTAACCAAAGCATCATGAAAAGAAATAACATTTTAACAAATACTAAGGCATACGTTTTAAAATAAGCGCTTAACCAAGTATTAAACATTTTATCTTTAGACGGAGGAAGTAAATACATCCCAAACGCAATTGGTGACATAATCTCCAAGAAAAATAAATTAAACATTCTTAAAGCTAAATCAAATAAGAATAAGAATACTGTATAACACAAATAAATAAACACAATTAAAGGAACCCCTGGTATATATGTTAAACCATTATTTCTATATACATCAGCCTTCCAACCACCATGAACTTGTGATTCCATTGTTGCAATTTTATTTTGAACCAACACATTTGGTGACAAATAACCATGTAGTAGGAAAAAATTATGTTCTGTTCTGGCTTCTACAAATACAGACTCATATGTAAAGTCAGAAAATATGTTTGGACTTTTACACGCAGCAACGCCACCGTAATGATCTGGCTCTCCATCATGGTAATAATGATCCATATCATTACAT
>JAEEGK010005366.1_pt1 | contig 31018 bp, 22 predicted proteins | sample 8958771 | NCBI WGS metagenome assembly JAEEGK01 (sample SAMN16246547, study PRJNA631951) | gut metagenome | biome: gut microbiome; feature: rumen; material: SC-attached | host: Bos | place: Iran: Karaj | collected 2018-10
AGCTTGTTGCTGAAGGTGCTAACATGCCATCTAACATTGACGCTGTAAACAAGTTCCTTGCTGCAAAGATTCTGTACGCTCCTGGAAAAGCTTCTAACGCTGGTGGTGTTGCAACATCTGGTCTTGAAATGAGCCAGAACTCAGAACGCCTTTCATGGTCTGCTGCTGAAGTTGACGAAAAGCTTCATCAGATTATGATTAACATCCACGACAATGCTTACAACACAGCTGTTAAGTTTGGTGCAAAAGAAGGTAACTGGGTTAACTACGTTGCCGGTGCCAACATTGCAGGTTTCGTAAAAGTTGCTAATGCAATGGTTGCTCAGGGATTGGTATAATCTATAATTTATGAATATGCAAAGGACTGTCTTCGGGCAGTCCTTTTTTTTTAATAATAAAGTTCTGCTTCAAAGCTGGAAACATCGCCTATGACGCCCTGAACAGAATATTTGTTTTCTTCTGCATCATATTTTCCCTTAATTTCCAGTTCTTCACCTAAATGAGCTTCTCTAGAATAATTAAGTCTTAAATCTTTTATTTGTTTTTTCTGGAAGTCGGCCGGCAGATTATCAATTACAAAATTGATGTATTTTGAATTATTTGTGTGACCATTGGCATCCAATTCTGAATATTTTACAGTGTGTTTTGCAATAGTTTCCATATCATCAGGAAGAACAATTTTTCCAGGTTTAATAGCGTCAAAATCAGTTACAATCGTTGGACAAGGTCTTAAAGTAAAGGCCTTTGCCGGAAGGATTCTGTGATTATTAATGTCGAAAACTACCCATTGGGTTTGAGCCTTAATTAAAAGACTTCCGTTGTTAGCATCGACAAGTTCAAAATTACGGGTTGCAAATGGTCCTTGAGGGGCAGATTCCCAGGTGTTCAGGCGAATTGTCTGCTCATAAAGCGGCATTTTTTCAACATGAAAAGAAACTCGGGAAACAATAAAAGCGACTCCTTTTTCCTGAAGAAAATCCCAGGGCATTCCACGGCGGGCAAAATCTTCTCCAGCATTATCAGAAGTAAAACGTAATATTTCTGCCCAGGTTATTATTCTGTCTGGTGTACACTGGGAAAAATCTATTTTCATTTCTTTGTGAAATGTAAAATCTTCATCATGCCATTGTTTAAATACAAGTTCGTTCATTTTATACCTCATTTTGCGGCAATTATCAGCAGCAGTTTATTCCATGATATTTATTCCATGATAATACAAATGAATTATTAATTGAATCTAAACCATTTGAAATCAAAGTTACATCCCGGCAGGAATACAAAGCTTACCTGCTGATTTCCCGTAATTTTGCTGATTTCAAAAGTTTTTTCTTCATAATCCTCGGTATGGGCAAACTCAATTACCTGGGTAGAAGATTTTTCTGCCGCATTTTCGTCTTTAGCAAAGAACTTGAGATTTATGGAATTATTCTCTGTATTTGATTTTCCACAGATTGTGATTGATTTTGCTCCTTCCAAACCAAAATCCATATTTGAAAAATCAAGATTAACGTTGTTACCAATTCCTTCAACTGCATCTTTAGTTTTTGTAAAGGTATCGCCAACAATCGTATCTGCATCAAGGGCGCGAAGTTTTGCAAAAGCCTTTGATGTTTTGTCAAAATAAAATCCCAGGAACTCATGCTCTGTAGGAAGAACGATTGTGATTGTATGAACGCCGAACAATCTTTTATTCAAGGTAAATACGTTTTCATTAAAGGTATTGTAAACGGATTCATGTTTATAGGTAAACTTACCAAGACATTCAGCCCCTTCTGCTTCAATTCCGCCACTTTCTCGTGTTGTTCCTTCTGCCGGCTTTCCATCCCAAACTTCTACAGGAAGCTCAGTATTAAAACTGAAAATTGGAATATGAATAGAATCTGCACCATCCTTGCCAAAATCAACCTTATCAAAACTAATCCAGGTTGGTCCTGCAAATCTGTTGGAAATACCGCTTTCAAGACTTACCGTAGGCTTTAGGTGTGATTTATCCCAGTCGGTAAAACGGCAGGCTTCTATCAATTTATAAGGATTCAATTTTGGATTTCCAATTCCTTCAACTGTAAAACCTAAATCGCTTATAACTTCATCAAGCTGACTATTGTTTTTTGCAATACAGCGCAAAATACATTCACCGTCGCAGGCAGCTTTTATTTTTGCAGTGTAAATGCCTGGCTCAATTTCAACTGGATTGGAAACTTCAATGTAATCACTGGAAACACATTCTTTTAAAACCGGATTCCAGCTTATCTCTTTTATTGTTGCATTTTGCGGAAGCACTTTTGCAGTAAGCGTGATTTCAGGTTTTTCTTTGTTAAGAAGAGCGCCGCCCCTAGAGCAATTGCTAGCATCTTCAAAACTTAGCTCAATCTTTCTTACAGGTACAAAATCTTCAACCGGATGAATGGCATTATAAGGTGCCACCTCTTTCCAGTTTTCGCCGTCGTATTTAATGGAAGTGTTAGGCAAATCTTTGCTGGCCGCTGTAACTACAAAAACAGGTTTTAGATTTCTTGCCGGCTTTTTTGCCCTGATAACAGCAAGGAGTCGGTTTGCAAAAAGCTTTCTCGTATGGCTTATTCCGTTTTCAGAAACATACTCTTCATAATCTGTAGAATCCCCGTTATCCATACCGACAAGTTCTGCATCTCCAGTTACATTGAGGGTAATATAATTTCTGGCATTTTCTACCAGAGTGCCATTTTTATCAGCAGTCATTATATCAATAAAGAACAAATCACCAGTATCATATTTTTCCGGTTCAAGAATGATTTTTGCAGGATCTTCAAAAGAGCCTTTGATTTCGCTTGCAATTTCCTTTCCATTTTCATCATAGCCGACTGCCTTCAATTCTCCTTTTGAATAAGGAAGCTGCCAGCGTCCAAATGGTTCTTTTCCATTTTTATGATTGATGTCCTGCTTACCAAGGGATTTTCCATTAAAGAAAAGTTCTACGCTTTCTGTATTTGTGTAGGCTTTTACATCAATCAGTTGACCTTCATTCCAATCCCAATAAGGCAGAATATGAACGAAAGGCTCAGCTTTTTTATAAGCCCATTCAGATTTATAAAGATAGAAGGTGTCTTTTGGGAATCCCGCTGTATCAATCTGACCAAAATAAGAGTTTTTTGTGTGATAAGGAGTTGGTTCTCCAATATAATCCCAACCCGTCCAGATAAACTGACCTGCACTAAAGTCACAGTCGCGGTCATTGGAAATTACAGTCTGAGTATTTGCTGCTCCCCAGGTTGTAGAACAGTTTCCAAGCGCAGAACACTGACCGTCACTAAAGGTAACAAGCTTGAGACTTTCAGGGAAGTGATAGATTCCCCGGCTCTGTACGGTTGAACTAGTTTCTGAACCATAGATTTTCCATTCAGGATATTTTGTGTGATGTTCATCGTAAAGTCTTTCTAGATAGTTGTAGCCGACTGTATCAATTTCAGCAGCGCAAGCCTGAGCTCCGTCTGTCATCATGTAATTTGAAGCAATTGTGATTGGTGCAACCTTTTCCGGATCATGTTTTAAAACTTCGGCGTAAAGATTTTTTGTGATTTGAAGACCATTTCCCATGTGGGTATCGTAAATCTCGTTACCAATTGACCACATTAAAAGGCAGGGATGATTGCGGTCTTTTCTAACCCAGGAAGCCAGGTCTTTTTTATACCAGTCATTAAAATAATTACCGTAATCAAAAGGAGTTTTAGGTTTTTCCCACATATCAAAGGCTTCATCGTCAATTAAAAGTCCCATTTCGTCTGCCAAATCCATCCAGGCTTTTGGCGGTGGATTATGAGAACAGCGAACTGCATTTACTCCCATTTCCTTGAGTTTTGCAAACTGACGGCATAAAGCATTTTTATCAAAGGCAGAACCAAGTGCCCCCTGGTCGTGATGTTGGCAGGCTCCGTAGATTTTGATATGTCTTCCATTTAAGAAATAGCCCTTGTCCTTATCAAAAACCGAGCTTTTAAATCCGCAGTTCTGGACAATTTCATCAAGCACACTTCCATCCTGAGCAAAAAGCTGGGTTTTTGCTGTGTAGCAGTAAGGATTTTCAATATCCCAGAGCTGTGGATTTTCAATTTCAAAAATTTGACTGCTTCTTGAAAGTTTGCAGCCAGCTAGGGAAGGCACGTTTTTCAGTAAATCCTCGCTTTCTTCTTTTGAAAGAGGTGCGGGTTTTGTATTTGAAACTTCACGCATTTGCACAGTATTTCCAGCTTTATCAAAAAGCGTAGTTTTTACAGAGGCTGCTTCTGCTGATATTTTTGTGGCAGTTGTTTCTGCGTCAGACGCTTTTGTTGAATTTTCTGTTGTATTTAATTCTGCTATTTCTGTTGTGATTTTAAGCTTCCATTTTCCTTGTCCCTTTTGATTTTCGGCTGTGGTTACGATATAAGTTCCATCAAGAGGCAGAAAGACAGCAGGTTTGTTAATAAAAGTTACATCACGGAAAATACCAGCCCCGGAATACCATCTTGTATTACAATTCTGATAAACAGCAATAACTTCAATAATATTGTCACCGGCTTTTACAAGCTTTGAAATATCATACTCAAAGGTTGAGTAGCCGTATTTCCATTCTCCTGCAAGCTTTCCGTTTACCCAGACAGCACTGTTCATATAAATACCTTCAAAACGAATTGCAGTGCGGCGGTTTGTGATTTCCTCTTCAGTAAGGCGGAATTGTTTTTTATAAAAGCCTACGCTATTTTTGTATAAATCTTTTACGTGGTAAATCATCCAGTCGTGAGGAAGCTTTACAGGCTTATAATTCTGATTTTCTGCCTGATTATAAAAATCTACAGGATTAAAAAAGACAGGTTTATTGTCCTTATACATTGTGTTTGCATCTAAAGCAAGTTCCGAAAAGAGCCAGTTTTCATTAAATAATGTAATCATAGGGAGAGTATAGCAAAGAATATTTTTAAAGTCAGTTTAAAAATTAGTAAATTTAACTAAATTTAATTAAAAAAAAGCAAAAGAAAATAAAAAAGGGCCAGATAATCCCAAGCACAGCTCTGACCGCATACCGCTGCTGGATTCCTCCTCTGACGGGGTTTTGCGGCAGACACTTGAAGGGCATCTGACCCATATCGGAAAGACGGGGATTCGAACCCCGGATACCATTTCTGGTATGCACGCCTTCCAAGCGTGTACCTTAAACCACTCGGACATCTTTCCAGACGTGTTCTAAGAATTTACTATTTATTGAAAAGTCTGTCAATAATTAAGTTATTTCTTCGCACTTATTTCCCAGCTTTCCAAAGCCCATTCACCGGTGAAAACAAGATAAAGATTGTGGCAAGTTTTATTGTCATCAGCCGGATAATTCAATTCAGCTTCAAAAGAACCGCTTCCCTTTATGTCAATCTGACCAAGCAAAACGCCAGAAGTATTGCTGTCAAGATAAAGGCTTAATGTTCCGTTACGGCTTCCTTCTGCTGCCTGGATTTTGATTGAATCAGCTCCCTTAGAAAAATCTACATTGCAAAGCTTTAAGAAGGCCTTGTCATTTATTGGGAAAACTTTGTCGTTTGAAATAACCAAATCCTTTGAACTCTGCAAAGTTGCAGCCGGGATTTTCGCATAAGGATTAAAGTCAGCCAGCTGTTCAACTCCAAGTCGGGAAATTGTAGTTGTATCCTGTAATTTCCAGCTTCCGTCATCATTTACGGCAAACTCATTTATAAAAACATTTCTGTAACCGCCCTTTGTAAGACCGATTTTCTTTTCTGTAGTCTGCGTGTGGTAGGCAATGTACCATTTTCCTTTTAAATTAAAAATCCAGTGATGATTGTTTCCCCATGGACCAAAATATTTTCCTGGATTTAATAAAACTTCACCTTCATAAGTGAATGGGCCCAATGGATTGTCAGAACTCATGTAGCAGATTGAAGCAACTCCCGGGATAATATCAGCTTTAATATCCTTACGGTCTGCCCAGTTTGAGCAATATGAATAGTAATATTTATTTCCAACTTTATTTATTCCAGAATCTTCAAAAAGGAATGGAGCATCAATTTCTGCAGGAACAGAGTCTAAACTTATCATATCTGCACCAAGTTTTGCACAACGCGCCGATTTTGGATGTTCAACATCATTCTGGACACCGCCGCCAAAATAAATGTAGCCTGTACCATCATCATCTACAAAAACAGCGGGATCAAAAAGCCAGTGAACCCCTTTTATGTTTGGACTTGAGCGGCTTATAAGGGCTTTTCCAAGTGGATCTGTGAAGGGACCTGTAGGTGAGTCGGCAGTCAAAACACCAATTCCGTTTGCACTGTCAGCAAAATATAAAAAGAACTTATCTTTTTCGCCAATTTTTTTTGTGGAAATAGCCGGAGCCCAGGAGTTTTTTGCCCATTTTGCAGCACCTTTTGAGCCAGCCACAGCAATTTCTCCACAGTCAGTCCAGTTAACTAAATCTCTTGAACTGAATACATTTAGGGTATTTATACTGCTATAAGAATTATCTTCTTCCCCCTGAGAAACTTCTACCTGCTGCTGGTCATTTGTTCCATAAATATAAACTGTATCATTATAAACAAGAACAGCAGGATCAGCTGTAAATTTGTGGGCAATAATCGGATTGTTTTCTGCAAGCTTGATTGCATTCTGAGCAAGCTTTTTCTGTACCTGTGAATATTTAAAAACAATGTTTTCTGTTGGATTTTGTCTTCCTGCATTAGAAGCACAGGATGATGATAGTGTTGTTGCCATAATCAATAAGCCACCTACTACTAAGAGATTTAATTTCATACATAGAGTATAAAACATTATTCTGATTTAGTAAAACGTTTTACCAGAGGATAGAGAATTTTTTTTGTGTGTTTACTCAAAACCCGTGCTATACTTATTTTATGAGCAAATATGAATATGATGTTATAATCATTGGTGCCGGAATTACAGGCGCTTCCGTTGCACGCGAATTATCAAAAACTACTGCCAGGGTTTGTTTTTTGGACAAGGAAGATGATGTCTGCTGTGGAAGCAGTAAGGCTAACAGTGGAATTGTTCATGCAGGTTATGATCCTGTCCCTGGAACTTTGATGGCAAAATATAATATTCGCGGATCAGAGATATTTGAAGATTTATCAAAAAAGCTTAATTTCAGTTATCAGAAAATTGGTTCTCTGGTACTGGCTTTTGATGAGTCTGGACTTGAAAAAATAAAAAGTCTTTATGAACGTGGTAAGAGCAATGGCGTAAAAGGCCTAAAAATTGTTCAGAAGGACGAGCTTTTTGAAATGGAGCCAAATCTGAACGAAAATGTAATTGCCGCCTTGTATGCTCCAAGTGCAGCTATAATTTCTCCTTATGAAGCAAGCTGGGCAATTGCAGAAAGTGCAGTTATAAACGGCGCAACTTTTTTAAGAAATACAGCGGTTCATGCAATAAGTAAAAATCAGGACGGATTTGTTCTTTCTACTACAGCTGGTGAATTAAAGGCAAAATACCTTGTTAATGCTGCCGGCTTGTCTGCAGATAAAATCAGTATGATGGCGGGAGCAAGGGCTTATAAAATCATACAGCGCAAGGGTGAATATTGTCTTTTGGATAATAAGTGTTCAGGGCTGGTGAATCATGTGCTTTTCCAGACACCTGGCGTATATGGAAAAGGCGTTCTTGTAACTAAAACCGTTGACGGTAATATTTTAATCGGACCTAGTGCAGAAGACCTTTCCAGAGAAAAAGAAGGCTATACAGGAACTACTTCTTCTTATCAGACGGAAATATTGAATGCGGCAAGACGTTCTGTAGCCGAAATCCCAACAAGAAATATAATCAATTCTTTTGCAGGAATCCGTGCAATTGCTGTAGAAATGGACGGAAGTCCAATAAATGATTTTATTGTTGAAGAAGATAAAAATGTTCCTGGCTTTATAAATGTCGGCGGAATCTGTTCTCCAGGTCTTACCTCTGCACCTGCAATTGGTGAAGCGGTTGTTGAGCTGCTGGTTAAGGCCGGTCTAAAAGTTGAAAAGAATAAAGACTTTATAGAAGAACGCAAGGGAATCCCTTCTTTTAAGAATACTTCTTTGCAGGAAAAAACAGAGCTGATTAAAAAAGATTCCCGTTATGGACAGATTATCTGCCGTTGTGAAATGATTACTGAAGGTGAAATTGTTGCCTCCATTCACAGTCCTATTGGTGCAGTCGATTTAGACGGCGTAAAAAGACGTACAAGGGCAGGTATGGGAAGATGTCAGTCTGGCTTCTGTAGTCCAAGGGTAACAGAAATCATAAGCCGGGAACTTAATATTCCAATGATAAATGTAACTAAAAAAGGCGGAACTTCATATATTCTGGAAGCCAAAACCCGTCCTGATATTTCGGAGGTGGCAAAATGAGCAAAGGCATGAGCAAGAATATTTATGATTCAATTATTGTGGGTGGTGGCCCTGCCGGTCTTGCCGCCGCAATTGCCGCTAAAGAAAAGGGAGCAGATAAAGTTTTAATTCTTGAACGCGACAACAGGCTGGGTGGTATTCTTTTGCAGTGTATTCACAATGGTTTTGGACTTCATTATTTTGGCGAAGAATTGACAGGCCCAGAATATGCAGGAAGATTCGTAAAGCAGGTTGAAGATTTACAAATCGAAAATAAAGTAAATACAATGGTTCTGGAAGTTCATCGTGCTGCTGAGAAAGGAGGCTTTCATGAGGTTCTTGCCATAAACTCTAAAGATGGGCTTATGTGCTTACAGACTAAAACTGTAATTTTATCAATGGGCTGCCGTGAAAGAACTCGTGGTGCTCTTGTAATTCCCGGAACCAGACCGGCTGGAATCTTTACTGCAGGAAGTGCCCAGCGTTTTGTAAATATAGACGGATATTTGCCGGGAAAAAAAGTTGTAATTTTGGGAAGTGGTGATATTGGTCTTATAATGGCAAGAAGGCTTACCCTGGAAGGTGCAGATGTAAAGCTTGTCTGTGAAATCATGAATTATTCAGCTGGACTTGCCCGAAACATGACCCAGTGTTTGGAAAACTTTAATATTCCTCTCAAGCTTTCTACGACGATTGTTCAGATTCACGGAAACGAAAGGGTTAGTGGGGTAACAATTGCAAAGGTTGATGAACACCGAAAGCCAATTGCCGGAACAGAAGAATATATAGAATGTGATACTCTTTTACTAAGTGTAGGCTTGATTCCTGAAAACGAAGTAAGTATTGCAGCCGGAGTTTCCATAGACAGTATAACAAGTGGTCCGTCAGTAAATCAGAATATGCAGACTTCAATACCGGGAATCTTTGCCTGTGGAAACAGCGTTCATGTTCATGATTTAGTTGATTTTGTTACCGAAGAATCTTTTCTTGCAGGAAAAGCCGCTGCAGATTATGTTCATAAAGCAAAAGAAAAAGCTGAGGACAAAAAGGAAGATTCGGTTATCGTGCAGGTTTATCCGGGAAACAGAGTCCGCTATACAGTTCCGCAAAGACTTGAGCTTTCAAAATCGCTTCTGGAATCCTCAAGCGATTCTGATGAAAGTATCCGTTTGATGTATCGTTCTACGGATATTTATCGTTCTGTAAATACCTGCGTCTATTCTGGAACGGAACAGCTTGCTCATAATAAAAAGAGAATTGTTCGTCCTGGCGAAATGCAGATTATTGAATTAAAAAAGGCTGCACTTGAAAAACTGATTAAATCACCTCAGCCGATAACTGTATCAATTGAAATACCAGAGGAGGCTATAGACTGATTTATGGAAAATAAAGAATCAAAAGAATATACAAAGAATCTTACCTGCATTATCTGTCCAATGGGATGTCAGTTGGAAGCTTGTGTAAAAAAACTGGATACAGAGGAATTGCAGATTTTGGTAACTGGAAATGCCTGCAAGCGTGGTGAAGAATATGCAAAAAAAGAACTTACTCTTCCTATGCGAACTTTAACCTGTACTGTATGCGTTAAAAATGGAAAACGCCCTCTTGTTTCTGCAAAAACAAAGGGCGAAATCCCAAAAGATTTGTTATTAGATGCTATGCAGTATGTAAGGCGTCTGGTAATCCAAGCGCCTGTAACTGCCGGTCAGATTATTGATTCTGATTTTCTTCAGACTGGGGTTCCTCTGATTGCTGTTGAAGATATCCCCTGTGCAGACGATTGATTCCTCGGTTTGTGTAATGAATAACCGCAAAAATCCAAATCATAAAGATTGCTGCAAGGGCTAAAACAGAAAATCCTTTGAAGGTTCCCATAAAATATGCAAGAGTAACTGACAGACAGAGAATTATCTGCAGAGAGAAAATGAGGAAAAGGGCACTTCTGGAAGAAAAACCCATGTTCAGCAATTTATGATGAAGATGTGCCTTATCCGGTGACATAATTGGTTTATGGTCTCTGAGACGTCGCCAGATTGCGGCAATTGTATCGAACAAGGGGAAGGCCGTAAGAACAATCATAATCAGAAACTTGTTGTATTCAAAATAATCGCCAGAAGTATAAAAAGGAAGAATTGCAATCATAAAGCCTAAGAACTGGCTTCCGCAGTCACCCATAAAGATTTTTGCAGGCGGCCAGTTGAAGCATAAAAATCCCAGAATTGAAGCAGCCAGAATAAAGCAGATAAAAGCTTCCTGATTGCCTGAGAAGGCATAGAGTACTCCAATTGTTATGATTGCAGTAATAGAAAGAGAGCCGCACAAGCCGTCAAGACCGTCTATGAGGTTGTAGGCGTTTATAAGTCCGACAATCCAGCAGAAGGTAATAATGTGCGATAAGGCAGCTGGAATGTGCCAGGCAAAAATTTGATTGAATCTGAAGCCGTTGAAGGTAACAATTGCCGAAGCTGCCAGCTGAACTACGAGTTTAAGAAAAGCAGGGAAGGTAAAAATATCATCGAGGACAGCAAAAAGAAAAATAATGAAGCAGGCAATCATAATCGGCAGGTTTTCCATGACACTGATATTCTTGTTGATTGCCAGAAAGGCAAAAGTGCTGATTACGAAGGAACAGAAGATTCCTACTCCGCCTAAACGAGGAATATTTCCAGAATGGATTTTTCGTTTATCGTGATAGTCGTAGAGGTTAAACTTTTTACATACCGCTATGATTATAGGCATTGAGATTAATGACAGTAAAAAGGATAAACCTATAAAAAGTATATTTATCATAGCTATGTATTATATCAAATAAATGTAAGAAAAAACAGTATTTTTTGATGTTGTTCATTGATGTTGTTTATTTTGTTCAAAAAAAGTATATTGTTAGCTGTAATTTTTTTGGAGGATATATATGGCACTTGAATGTGGAATCGTTGGACTCCCTAATGTTGGAAAGTCTACTATTTTTTCAGCTTTGACAGCCGCTCCTGCTTCGGCAGAAAACTTTCCTTTTTGTACAATTGATCCTAATATTGGAATTGTTGATTTACCAGATGAAAGACTGGATTTTTTAGCCAGCAAGCATAATCCTAAAAAGAAGACTCCTGCAAACGTAAAGTTTGTAGATATCGCTGGTCTTATTAAAGGTGCAAGTAAGGGTGAAGGACTTGGAAATAAGTTTTTGGCAAATATCCGTGAATGTACGGTAATTGCTCATGTTGTCCGCTGTTTTGATAATCCTGATATTATGCATGTCCGCGATAACGCAAATGAAGCTGCTCCAATCGATCCTGAAAGCGATATTCTTACAATCAATTATGAATTGGCTCAGGCAGATTTAAATACAATTGAAACAAGGCAGGATAAAGTTACCCGTGCAATTCGTTCCCTTGGAAAAGAAGAGGAAAAAAAATATGCAGCCTGGACTACAGCAGTTGCAAAAATCAAGCCGCTTCTGGAAGATGGAAAATGTGCACGAATGGCTGACCTAACTGAAGATGAAAAGCTTGCAGTTTATGATATGTTCCTTCTTACAATGAAGCCGACAATTTATGTTGCCAATGTTGATGAAAATACAATTGCTGAAGGCACAAATAAATATGTTGAAATTGTAAAAAAATATGCTGAAGAAGAAAAATCAGAAGTTGTTGTAATCTGCGGTAAGTTTGAAGCTGATTTGGCTGATATTGATAATCCTGAAGATAAAAAAGAGTTTATGGAAAGTGTTGGACTTTCTGAAAGCGGACTTGCAGTTTTGGCTAGAAAAACTTATCACCTTATGGGCTTGCGTACTTTCTTTACCGGCGGTCCTGATGAGTGTCGTGCCTGGACAATTCATGCCGGCGATAAAGCTCCTCGTGCAGCTGGTGTAATTCATACTGATTTTGAAAAAGGCTTTATCCGTGCCGAAGCATATACAATAGATGATTTGCGACAGTATGGAGATGAGGCTGCAATCAAAGCGGCTGGTAAATATCGCCAGGAAGGAAAAGAATATGTTGTGCAGGACGGGGATGTTCTTTTCTTTAAGTTTAATGTGTAGAGCAATTAACAATTGAGAATGCAGAATGCATAATGAAGAATGTAAAATTAAAGATGGATTACTTAAAATAAATTAAAAAATAAAATAATTTAGGTAATTTTTTATACAATAGTTATCGCTTTTTATACTATGAAAGCGGTGGGGCTCCAGATAGAATTATGTAAAATCCTGAGATAAAAATCTTTTGGGATTTGGATTCTTCTTTCTGGAGTTTTTTTTATGTGGTATGGTTTTAATGTTTTGTGGCTTTTTAGTGCTGGTGGAAAAGAACCTTTTGTAAATCCGCGTTTTATCAGAATTGATGAAAATGAACTGGATTTTATGGCAGAAATGGGTTGCAATTTTGTCCGCCTGCCTACAGACTACCGCTTCTTTATTCATAATTTTGAATATGATAAATATGATGAAGAAATGCTCAAAGTTCTGGATAAATGTATTGATGCCATTGTAAGCCGTGGAATGCATTGTTCTCTTAATGTTCACCGTGGGCCTGGTTACTGCATAAACGGAAATGAGTTTGAACGTGATAATCTTTGGACAGATTTAATTGCTCAGGACGCTTTTACAAAGCTCTGGAAAACTTTTGCTGAGCGTTACAAGCATTATTCAAAAGATCAGTTGAGTTTTGATCTTCTCAATGAGCCACCAAATCCTGGGCAGTATGGACTTACCCGCGAAAATCATAAGGCTATAATGGCACGCGTTACTGGAGAAATAAGGAAGATTTCGCCAGATAGAACTGTTGTTTGCGATGGTTTGGGTGGAGGACATCTTGCTGCTCCAGAACTTGCAGATTTGAATGTCGTAATGAGTGGCCGCGGATATCAGCCTTTTCATCTTACTCACTGGAAAGCTGAATGGAATGAAAAGAATGGTTCAATGACCTGGGATTATCCTGAATGGCCTGGGGTAAATGAAAACGGGAAGATTTGGAATCGTCAGGCAATGCTTGATTTTTATAAACCCTGGAAAGAAATGAAAGATGCTGGTTGCAAGGTTCATATTGGTGAGGCCGGCGTTTATAACAAGGTTCGGAATGATACAGCTCTGGCCTGGTACCGGGACTTTTTTGGAGTTTGTAATGAGCTCGGATTTGGTTTTGCCTTATGGAACTTTAGAGGAGCTTTTGGAATTGTTGAACATAGGCGCGAAAATACTCACTGGGAAACCATGCACGGCATGATTGTAGACCGGGATTTGTACGAACTATTCAAGGCGAGTATGAAATAAGAAGATTTTTAGGAAAAATATTTTGCGGTGTTTTGGCAGGTTCAAGCACCGCTTTTTTTATTCTTCTTCCTTATATACTTTTACCCAGTCAACATACATGCGGGCGGGGAGGGCATTTTCATCAATCGGGCCGCCCCATTTTCCAAACTCTGCGGTAATCTTCATGTAATTGCGGGATTGAACTATTCCTCCCCAGGCTGCGGCACCCTCTTTTGTTGAATCCCAGAAAGGTTTTTCGCTGTCATCAAGATAAGCCTTGTAATAATCCCTTGTCCATTCAAAAGTTACTTCGTGCCATTGGTCATAGAAAGAATCGTCAATAAAATACTGGCTTCCGTGGGATTTATGGGCGCTGCCGTAACCATCCCAGTGAACTGCGGAGTTTAAATAAGTGTTTTGGTCTTTTGGCATCCAGGGGTCGTTAGGAAGAATCTCAATGATATCAATTTCGCCACCATCTTTTGCTCCCTTGCCGATATTTGAAACTTTGTCACTCATCAGCCAGAAGGCATACCAGAGACCGGACGCTTTTTCTGCCTTAAAACGGATTTTGTAAAGTCCACGAGTCTGTTCAAACTTTCCCCTGCTGCGGACTGCACCACTGATTGGAGTTCCATTTTCTATTTTGGCTTCGATTATGAGGTTTCCGTCTTTTACTGAGGAACAGGAGTTTTTCCAATAACCGCCTGCATCCTGGCGTTGCCATTCAGGGCATCTTTCCCAGCGTTTGGTGTCTAATTTTGTTCCGGTAAAATCATCGAAGAAGGTTTGGGAGTAATTTTTTCCATTAAAAGTGATTATTTCTTCGGGATTTCCAAGGTTCTGTCCAATTGGTGGATCTTCGATTATTGTGGATTCGTTCATAGTTGCACATCCTGTAATAATAATTACGGCTGATAATATTAATGCGAAAGTTTTAGTTTTTATACATTGTTTCATAAATTAAGTATAGCATAATTTAGGGGAGGAACAATGGTTTTATGAAAAGTGTGCGAAAGTTTGTAAATGGATAGAGGTGACTAGTTGATGTTTGGATGAAGGGTTTAGCTTGACATATCACCTTTATTCCAACTTTCCAAGGAAGTATGTTATGGTACAGACAAATTACCGACCTTCTTCAACGGCACTTTTAAATCCTTGTGCTGATCCAATTTTCAAAATCTTATTTACAAATCAATCAAAAGAAGCTCATTTGGCGATTACGGAAAACGGGCAGAATATCATGTTGCACATCTTCTTAATCATTATACGCCAAAAGGTTCTTAGTGGGATGAGATTCCTCTTTGGAAAACATCAGTCAAGATGAACTTAACTGGTATCATGAATCGCGCTACTGGATGCATGTTTCTAAGCTCCAAATCCTATTTATAGATAATTAATTTACTCAATGTTATAATATTTTGGTGTGAAATTATAAATAATTATTAAAAAATAATGGAGTTCAAAATGATAGAAAATCATTCAAGCCATCACAGAAATCGGAGTGGGGTCTGGAATTTTAGTAAAACAATCATTGCTGTTGTTTTATCCCTTCTTTTTGCTTTCTTTTTTACAGGCTGTCAAGAGCCTCAAAATCCAGTAAATCAAGAAAATGAGACTCCTCCTCATGTGGGGCAGGAAAAACAATATCCCGAGACTCTTACCGAGCAGGAAAAAGCAGATATTAAAGGGCTATCATTTTCTTCTCTTGAAGATTCTCTTGAAAGTTTTAATAAGATTATTACAATTTTAGAAGCTCATAAAGGCGAAGAGCCTGTTTCAACTTATCTTTCAAAAATCAAAAATGTCAGTGAAAAGGTAAAAGCTGGAAATCTTAAATTTTTAACGACTGAAACGGTTGATGTGAATGCTCTTATTCAAACTGCAGAAAATAATGTTGAGGCAGTAGAATATTTGAGTGTTAATTATACTGATGAGAATGGTGACTTTCAGATATATAAAAATGCTGAAGAATATAATGCAAAACAAAGGGATGCTGTAAATAAAAGAGAGGCATATCTGGATTATGTTCATAATGAATATTCGTCCGCCCTTAATTCTTATGCTAATGCCCTTACTGCAGCTTATAATAATCAACCTGCTTATGATGCTATCAAAAATTATGTAAAGAGAACAGTTGAAGATTTCAAAGACAATTATAAATTAGATAATAATTACAATACTGCAGAGATTCAAAATCTGGTTGATGCTGCAAAAAAAGAACAGTCAAAGCTTCAAAATGGAAGTGCTTATTCTGATAAAAAGACTGTCTTCGAAAATGCAAAAACGGAACTTAAAAGACTGGAATCAGAAGCAAAACAGGCGGTAGCTGCTGCAAATAATTTTGTTTTTGAAAAAGAGGACGAAGAAGAGCAAGAAGAAGTTACTTATCAGGCGTCAATTTTTATTTCACCTCAGACACAGTATAAGGTAGGAGAGACATTCAGTTTGTCTGGCTTATGTATTCAAATGTCAGGTTCTGATGGAAGTGCGGATTATATTTATTCAGAAATCGGATTTAGTTATGACATGCCTGATATGTCGACTGCCGGCATAAAAGAAGTTGAAATAAAGTTTTATTACAAGGGAGTTCTTTATACAGCGTCTTTTAGCATTGAAGTTCGGGCAGTTGAAATTGAAGAGTTTGTAAAAATCAGTTTTGTTACTAATTGTGATGTTAAACTTGAACCTATACCTATTTCTAAAGGTCATAATCTTCGTTTTTATGATTCTTATATTGATGATGTTACGGATGGAAATCAATATTCATTTGGAACAGAAAAATTAAAAAAGGAAAATTATGTATTTTCAGAATGGTTTTTCGATGAGAAGTTTAGCATTCCTTTGCCAGCGAATTATGATAATTATAGGATTGAGCAGGATATTACTCTGTATGCAAAATGGCAGCCAGTATCATCTTTTAAAATCGTTATAGAAGAATATGATAAAGATATTGTTGTGAATAGGACAGAATCTGCTACAGGAATTTCATTTATTGCTCCTGACGATTATGATTCTTATGCCTGGTTTATTGATTCAATTCCACTTGGGAACATAGATAAATCTTGTTTTATAAAATTTGATGAAATTACCAGTGGTATTCATGAATTGCTTCTTATTGCCAGAAAAGACGGGCATACTTATTCATATCGAGCAAGTTTAATTATTCAGTAAAGGAGTTGGCAAAATGAGAAAAAATAAAAAGACTTTTATATTATCAACAATATTATTTTTATCATTATTTTTTGAATCTTGTAGTTTATTTTTACATCAAAATGTCTCAGATGATGATAAGGTTTATGTTACATTCGGAATAAATAATTCTGTTAGAACGGTTTTACCTCAAGTTATCAATGTTGAAGAACTCAAAAATATAGAATTTTGCTGTTGGACTTATCCTGAGGGAGAAAAGATTCTGCTTGGAAAATGGGATAAATATGCAGATATTGGAGATGCTAACTTTAAGCTTAATACAGGTAAATATGATTTTCAATTAGAAGCGTATATTAATGATAAATATTATTTGGGATTTAATTCCGAAGTAGAAGTGACTGGTGAAACAAAATCACTGTATTTCACCCTTTTACCAGTAAACGAATATGAGGGAAATATAAAAATAAAGCTTTCGTATCCAAAGGATTCTGATGTAACGAATATTACTGTAAATTTATTAAGCATTGACGGGAGTGAAAAACTTGATGAAAAAAATTTGATTCCTTCAGATAATTCTATCGTTTATGAAAAAACGGCAAGCGGAGGAGATTATCTTTTGCGATTCAATTTTTATAGCAAAAATAAGCTCTTGCTTGGAATGTATTCAGAAGTTGTTTCCGTTGTAAATGGTTTTAAAAGTGAAGCAGAAAGAACACTTGATGCTATCAATAATGAAAATACCATTTCTTATAACTTAGATGGTGGTTCATTTTCAGGAACTGTTTCTATTCCATCTTCCTTTTCTGCACTTTCACAAACATTTGATTTACCATCAGCTGCAGATATTGATAAATATGGATATATCTTTGAAGGCTGGTATACAAATCCTGATTTTGAGGAATCTTCGAAAATCACACAGATAAATAAGGGTACAACAGAAGATATAAAAGTATATGCAAAATGGAGAGAAAGAAACTTCTATGAAATATCATTTGATTTAAATGGGGGAATAGGACAGGCTCCTGAAAAACTGAAAAAATATGAAGATATAGATATCCAAGTTGGAAAAGCTGAAAATGTGATAAAAGAAGGTTATATCTTTTATTCATGGAATACAAAAGCAGATGGTTCAGGAAGTTCATATAAAGCGGGAGATTCTGTTACATTTAATGAATCAATTACTCTGTATGCAATTTGGAAAAGAGGATATGAATTAGTTATTGACAATACAAACGCGGGTGTAAGTAAAATAGAACAATTCTTAAAGACCCTTTCTGTGAATACTCTTGATAATCCTTATTATATAAAACTCATAGAAGAATATTCTATTAAAGATTTCCCAGAGCAATATTTAAGTTTGGAGCCAATTTCTTTACCTGTTTATACTATTTTTGATTTCTCTGAATTTAAAGATTTAGAGTATTATTCTAATAACTGGCTTGATAAAACAGAGGATTCAAAGCTTGTTGATGTGATTCTTCCAAGTTCTTTAAAATCAATGCATCTAAACGAGAGGGCTTATTCTTCCTCATTAAATACAAAGATTTATATCGGTAAGAATTTACAAACAATATATGTTGAAAGTTATGGTATTGACGAATTTGTAGTAGATTCAGAAAATCAATTCTTTAGTGCTGAAGATGGAGTTTTATACAATAAAGATAAAACGACCCTGATAAAATATCCAGACGGAAAAAAATCGGCAAGTCTCAAGCTTCCTGATTCTGTAACTTATTTAAAAGATGGTACTTTTGCAAACTGTGTAAATTTAATATCTATTTCTCTTTCGCAGAATATTGAAAGAATAGAAGATAATACTTTTAATGCTTGTATTAATCTGGAATCAGTAGAACTGCCTGCAAATCTCAAGGAAATTGGTGATAGTTGCTTTAGGGATTGTAAAAAACTGAAATCTATAGAAATTCCTGCTGCTTGCAAAAAGATAGAAAGCAGGGCATTTGCAGGATGTTCCTCTTTATCTGGTTCTATAAATATACCTCAGGGCTGTCAGCAATTTGTCCAGGATGCTTTCCATGGAACTTCTATAAATGAAATAAATCTTCCTGCTTCAATCAATACAATTATTCTTGATTATTTCGGCGGAAATTTAGGATATTCAGGTGGTTTTGAAAAACTGAATATTAGTGAGGATAATCCATTCTTCAAATCAGAAAATGGTGTACTTTTTTCAAAGGATATGAAAGAGTTGATTTTGTATCCTGCAGGTAAAAAAGATTTAACTTATACTGTTCCAGATGGTGTTGAAGAAATAGATTCCTTTACTAACAATCCGTATATAAAAGAAATAATTCTTCCAGATAGTTTAGTGGATTTTTCTGGCAAGAAAACTGATTATATTGAGTTTGATAACAGTGATGGATATACCTTTAATTATTGTACAGCTCTTGAAAAGATTAATATTCCTACAAAAATAACAGTTATACCTAGGGGTTGTTTCAATGCTACTTCATTAAAAAATATCGATATTCCAGAAGGTATTGAAGATATAGGAGTGGAAGCATTTGATGGCACAAAAATTGAAGAATTGGTATTACCTTCAACATTAAAAAAATTATCTGGGGATGGCTGGTGGATGACAGCAGAATACTTAAAGGTAATAACTTTTAAAGCTTCTGACTTGCCTGAAGAAGATTTGGATGCTTTGATTGGAGGAAATGATTTGCTCGAAAAGATTTATGTACCTATGGGGTCGTTAGAAAAATACAAGGGATGGAATCTTTTAGGGCATGGACTTTCTATTCCAATTATTGGATTTTAATATCGGATAGATTGATTACTCTTTCTAAAGAAGATTTGAAAAAAAATGCGGTGGTTGTTAGTACTTCATTTGGTTTTGAAGTAGTTAAACCATCGCATTTTTTATGAGACCTTGCAGAATAAACTATGCCTGTAAAGCGGTTACTGCAACTGTAGCTACTATGTCGTCTACATTGCAACCGCGGCTAAGGTCGTTGAGAGGTTTTGCAAAGCCCTGGCATACAGGACCGATTGCCATCCATCCACCCATGCGCTGACAGATTTTGTAACCGATGTTACCTGCGTTGATGTTAGGGAAGATGAAAGTATTTGCGTGGCCTGCAACCTTGCTTCCTGGAGCTTTGAGCTCGCCAACTTCCGGGGCAACTGCGGCATCAAACTGGAATTCTCCGTCGAGTGCCAAATCAGGAGCAGCAGCTTTTGCAAGTTCTGTTGCTTTCTGAACTTTTGTAACAGTGTCGTAGTATTTTGCGTCGTTTCCAGAGCCTTTTGTAGAGAAGGAAAGCATTGCTACACGAGGTTCAATTCCTGCAATCTTCTTTGCAGTGTCAGCTGAAGCAACTGCGATATCTGCCAATTCTTCTGCACTTGGTTCAATATTGATTGCGCAATCAGCAAATACAGCAACTCCTTCTGGAACGTACTTGTTTCCACCTTCCGGAGCAACCATGATAAAGCAGCTTGAAACTGTCTTGAAACCAGGAGCAGTTTTAATTACCTGAAGTCCTGGGCGCAAAGTGTTTGCAGTTGAATGGCAGGCACCAGAAACAAATCCGTCTGCATCACCAGCTTTAAGAATTAATGCACCGTACATTGTGTGATCTTTGAGAATTGCGGCTTTAGCGGCGGCAACATCAGCGTATTCAGGTGCACCAGTTTTTTTATTGATTTTTCCTTCACGAGCCTTAAAAAGAAGTTCTGCATATTTATCGGCATTTGCGTCCTTTGCAGGATCAATGATTGTAACTCCACTTAAATCTGCATTGCTTCCACTTGCTTTAATATCTTCATCGCTTCCAATCAAAATAATTTTTGCGATTCCATCTTTAACAATTTTTGAAGCTGCTTCTACAACGCGTTTGTCTTCGCCTTCACAAAGAACGATTGTCTTATTTGCAGCTTTTGCTTTTTTAAGTAAATCTTCAACAAATTTCATAATATACCTCTTCCATAGAATACTACTATGAGAGATTTTTTACAATTGCAATTTATTTTACTTTTGTCCTTTCTTCAGTTCTTCAAAAATTGCCTTGATTTCATAGATGAAGGAATACAAATCATTAAAAAGCATCTGGTTTCGGGAAGCACAGTCAACAAAGAGATTTACGGTTTCTTTATTTATGTCCTCAGTTTCCTGAACATTTGTAATGATTGAATTTATCTGATTTACATTGTCCGAAATGTGAGAAGCAAAATTTTCAACGCTTTGACTTGCAGCTTCGTTTTTGTTTAAAACTTCTTCGTAGCTTCTAAGTGCGGAATCTGCATTTTTTGTAAGCTGATTGAGGGCAAGGGTATTTTTTGCAGTCTCTTCTTCCATTGTTTTAATGGAATTTTCAAGACGAGCAAGATTTTCCATAATCTTTGCAGTTGTTTTTGCAGTGTTTTCAGAAAGCTTTTTAACCTCATTGGCAATAATTCTAAAACCTGCACCCGCACTTCCTGCATGAGCCGCTTCAATGGAAGCATTAAAAGATAGAAGATTAGTTTGGTTTGAAATCTTTTGAATTTCGACAATAAACTGATTTATTGCACGAGTTTCTTTAATAATATTCTGGAATTTTTCGGTGTATTTTTTGTAGGATGCTTCAGTCTCAGAAATTGAGCTTGTAAGAGTGTTGATTGAATCAGAGATATTGCCCAAACCGGATGCGTTATCTTCTGTCATGGATTGAAGTTTTTTTGTATTTTCCTCCATTTTTGAAGAAGAAGAAATCAAATTTGTGAGGATTTCCTTTTGACGTTCAACGGCCTTTTTCTGAACATCGCGTGTTGTCGTATACTGATTCATAAAATCAGCACCAACAGCGTCTTTTGCAAGATATTGAATCAATGTGTTTGCAGCATCAATTCCGCTTTCTATTAAATCTTTTTCTTCCATTTTTAGTCTCCCATTACAAGCGTTACAAGTGTCTGATTACAATGCATTCTTCCAATCTGTTCCCCATAAACAGAAAGCCCGGCAAAAGTAGGGAAGGTCTGCCTGTATTTTTCGATAATTCTTGAACTTAGATTTTCCCGTCCAAAATACATAGTTCTTGTAATGCAGCTCATCATAATTGTAAATTTTGGCAGAGGAATAGCTCTTTTTATTCCGTTGCAAGTTTCATCAGCTTTTTCCAGAGCATTTCCTATGTGCATAAGCTCCAAAGTTGAGTTTGGAACAACCCTTGCAAATGTTGTGATTTTTTTATCAGGAGTGAAGCCGGCAAGGGCAACAATATGTAGAGAGCCATTCATCATTCGGCCAAAAGGATTTTCAAAAGTCATGGATTCAGCCTGCATTTCGGAAACACCAAGCTTCTGGGCATAAGCGGTTTTCGCAGGCATTCCGTCAAAATTAGCAATCTCGCGTCTGATAGGATTAGAAGCATTTACAAAAAAGCTTTTTCCAGTAGGATTAAAAATATCTTCCTGGCGGATATCAAAATGGCATCTGGTTTTTACAAAAAGCATTGCCGCTCCATCTTGAGTTGTTTTGCCATTGTAACTTACAAAAGTCTTTGGCGTATCACCAGTAAAGCCCGCAGTTCCACCCGCAAGCATAAAATTGTCGTTCTTTATTATAGAATAAAAATTAGAAAGAATCGTTTCTTCAGCATTAAAAACGCCGTTTGTATAAGCAATAGCAAAGGCATCCCTGTGAGAATTCGGATCATTACAACGGATTCCAACATAGGAAAGTGCCGCTTCAATAGCCCTTTTACTTGCAACGGGATATTTACTTCCATTTTCTACAAGAACACCCTTAACTTTTGTATTAAAGTCGGACATAGTTGTAAGAAGAATCGTGTCATTCAAAAAGCCTTGAGCAGAAATTTCTCCCGCAGTACTTGCTCCGATTACTTCGCTATTTGGAAATCTGCTTTTAATTGCACTTGATAATTCTGCAAAATCATACTTTATGGCAGCGTAAAAAAATACTGCATTATATTTATCCGGCGACTTTTTTAATTTTCCACATAATTCATTTACGGCAGACTGAATGTCATTTGCCCTTGTCTGAACTACTTCCTGTTCCATAGATTACACCTCTATTACAATTGTAGCATGGAATAGAGTAAATATAGAAATAAAATTTTATTATAGATGTAAAAAAGTATGGAGCAGCCCCCTTTTCAGCAAAGGAGGCCTTTTTGTTTCGCCCGTCAGTTTTATGGTAAACCGCGAGTTCCGGGGTTCGGTTCCCTCCGTGCTGCGCACCGCTTCGCGTAAACGTTCAGCGCCCTTCACATGCGGGCTAGGCGGAAACGAAATTTGCTCAATCTGGGACTGATACAAAATATGATAAATCCTGCTAATTAATCACAAGATACACTATTTTTTCTTGACAGATTATTTTTTATCTCTTAATATTTAGTCAGGTTGACTAGACTAATATGACTAACTTTGATTTTTAGAGGTGATGATTATGTGTCAGATGAATGTTTTAGAGGCAAAGACTAATTTTTCTAAGATTATTGCAATGCTGGAGCGTAAGGAAGAAAAAGAAGTGATTGTGGCACGGGCAGGTAAACCGGTGGTGAAGATTGTTTGGATCGAACAGGAAGATGTGTCAAAGCGAATCGGAATAGCAAAAGGAAAGTTCACGCTTCCTGATGATATTGATGAATGCAATGATGAAATTGCGCGTATGTTTGGTATAACTGAATAAGACGGGGGACGAAAAGAATGAAAGGAAATGATATTCTGCTTGATACTCATATTATATTATGGGCAATGCTTAATGATTCACGACTAAATGATAAAATGCTTAAAGTTATTTTAAATCCAGAAAACAGGATTTTTTACAGCATTGCTTCTATGTGGGAAGTTCAGATTAAATATGCCTTAAAAAAAATGCCTATTTCTGGAATAGAGTTTATGCATTACTGTGAGCAGTCCGGCTATCACAAACTCCCCATAGATGATTCCCATATCTGTGAGCTTGCGGGGCTAGTGCGAGATGAATCTGCACCTCCCCACAATGATCCTTTTGACCGCATAATGCTTTCACAGGCAAAAGCAGAAGGTTTTACTTTCCTTACACACGATCCATTTTTCAGGGGATATAATGAACCGTGTGTAATTGAAGCATAATCCGTCAGTGCAAAACAAATGGACAAAAAAACGCCGGCACATAATCAAACTGCACCGGCGAAAAATTATTATTTTAGTTTGCTGATGACTGAAAAACTATTTAGCAATAATTTTTCCTATGTAAACAACAGTTCCGTTTAAAGCATCCCAACTGCTATTCTGAGAGAAAACCTGAACTCCAGTAACCGTTGTTTCACCTTTTTTCTCTTTATTATTATCAGTGTAATCAATCCATGTAAAGTCTGGGCCAATAGCCTCAGTTTTTTCTGTGGCTTCTGTTACAGGTGGATTAAATCCGAATGCAGAAGCTTGTAAATTACCAGACAAAAGCTGAATAACAAACTGTGTAACTCCAGTTGCATCTTCACAATAGAATTTTCCAGAAACAGTTTTACAAGCAGAAACATCTAAAGTCGGTACACCAAGTATTGTTGCATAACCTTGTGTAACTGTTTTAATCCATTTTTCACCATTGATTGTAACAACTTCACCATTAGGGCCGTTGTAAGTTTCTGGATCAATGATTACGACTTCTTTTGCTTCATCATCCTGTGAGGTGACACTAACTTTTTTCTGTGTTGAATAAATACCATTCAATTCAAAACGAGTGTCTGGATAAGCTTTCAAATAGAAAACAGGTGTTGCATATCCAGCATATTCATAATTGTGCTTAGTCCAATCACTAGCAGTAGGTTTGTTGCCCCAATTATTATATGCAAAACCATTTTTCGCAACAGAAAGTGAATTTTTATCTTCATCAACTGGTTCAAGTAAATCTAAACTCTTTGCGTTTACCCACCAGGTAGTATTGCTCCAGTTTGTTTTTCCAAGTATTGCAATAAATTCTACAAACGCTTCTTTAAACATAGATGGATCTAAAATAACTTCGGATGCAGAATTTATATTAATGTTATATTTTCCTCCGAAATAATAAGACTGATTATCAAAATATTCTATATCAAATGAAGAATCTATAAGAGGCATTGGGTTAATGATTTTTGTATAATCCATACCACCACCTGCCTTACATTCCAACTGTTCTTCTTTGCGGGCACCTGTAACTTCATCAACAAATGAAATCTTCAGGGTATAAGTTTCTCCCTTAGTAGTCAAAGGATAAACATAATTCTTTTTGCCTGCCTCAATATTCTCGTTCGTAATGGATATCTTAGCGTTATCCAATACATTGATAGAATTTCCACTATCTTTCTTAATTTTAAGACCATCAGCAAGTGTAATTTTAATTCCTTCACTTGTACCTTTTACAGAAAAATATTCACCTTTTGCTTCTGTTCCAAGGCTTTCAGAAACAAATTTAGCAGGTCCATCAGCATCACCGACATTATACCAAATAGAAAGGCTGATGCCTTCGATTGGAGCTTCAACTAAGGTGAGTGAAATGCTTGTCTCGAAAGGAACATTTGCTTTCAAATCTTTTGCGATTGTGTATGGTTCAAGATTATCAAAATCTACTTCACAAAGCTCTTTCCACCAGTCTACAGATGCTGTATTTTCAACCAGGCGGCAGTAAACATTTTTGATGTCAACATTAGGAATTGAACTCCAGGAAATATTTACGGTATCACCTTTCTGAGGGAAATCATTACCCCAAAGCTTTGTTATATCAAGATTTCGCTCATAATTTGAAATCTTTGTCATGTCCTGATCATTGTTTCCATCACCATCTAAATCTCCTACCCAAGGATGATTTGTTGTAAGTTCAATTGTCGGGAAATCATCATTAAGAACAATATTCATTGTAGATTCATGAGCTACGGAAGTATATCGCATTTGTTCTGACCAAAGGGATGAAATTTCAAATTCTGTATCACTGAATTCCTTGAGTTTGAATATTGTTTTGAAAAGACCGCAGTACATATATTTATAGTCTATCCAGTCTTCTGATGTAATTTCACTATTCGGATAAATAAAATCGAATCCTGCCTTTGCTTTTTTAAGATTAGCGGAAAAATCCTCAGAAAGATAATCAAAGCTGACATCTGTACTTGCAGCCCATTTTGAGTTTTTCCATTCTGTCAGGCCAAGAAGAATTTGAAAATCAGATTTTGCAGATTCGAGTACTGATTTGTCTTTGATAAATTCTGATACAGAATCGATAGGTGTTCCAAGTTTTCCTGAAAAAAGTTCTTTTTCGGCTGAAAAACTTACAGTTAATTTTGATTCATAAGCGTTATTCATGTTGAATATTGTGTTAAAATCCAAACCACCACCGGCTTTACAGTTTAAAGTTTCTTTCTTCCAGTTATAGGTTTTTCCACCGTCTTCCGAAATGAATGCGCCAAAAATAAAATCATAAGTTTTACCTTGCTCTACAAATGGAAATATGTATTCTTTTCTTCCGCTGTCTATATCTTCGGAAGTAATGTTCATGTTGAATGGGATTCCTTCTATCCAGAAATGGCTTCCCGATTCTTTTTGAATCTTAATTCCCTCAGCGAGCGTAACTTTAAGACCTTTGCTGTCTTCTTTGATGGAAAAACACTTTCCAGAAGCACTGCTTGGTTGTGAATCAACAGGTTTTTGTGGATCAACCGGTGTTGATTTTGGTCCGTCAGGACTTGGACAGCCTGTCAGGGCAATGATGAATGCAGCGGTCATAGCAAGCATTCCCTTTAATAAATGCGTTTTTTTCATAAAATCTCCTTGCCGATAATAACGGCGTATAAAAAAAAGCATGACGTTAAATCCTTTGGCAGATTTAAAATCACGCTTTTATTTGCAAAAAAAATATATCTCTGAAAACTTTTTCATGATAACTCTCCCTTACATATAATATTTTAGCATACTGGACTTTACCGTTCAAGTAATTTTTTGTTATATATAGCTTTGGGTTTGCAGACAGTATTTTTCCTCAGAGTTTCATACAATTTTTAACACTTTTGCTTCATTGAAAATAATATTGAAATCGGCAATAGTATAAGTATGCTTACCTTACTTCTTGTAATTATATATATTGCTTTTATTTCGTTGGGCTTGCCGGATTCGGTTTTGGGAGCAGCCTGGCCTTCTATGTTTGAAGTTCTTGGAGTTCCGGTTGGATATGCCGGGATTATTACAATGATTATTGCGGGGTCAACGATTATTTCTTCGCTCGCCAGCAATTTTCTTAATAAAAAGCTTGGTACAGGGCGGGTGATGGTGATTTCGGTTGCCATTACTGCGACTGCTTTGTTTGGTTTTTCTATTTCTTCAAAGTTCTGGCATTTGTGTCTGATTGGTATTCCTTACGGACTTGGGGCTGGAAGTGTAGATGCGTCGCTTAATAATTATGTCGCCCTTCATTATAAGCCTCGTCACATGAGCTGGCTTCATTGCTTTTGGGGCGTAGGAACAATGATTGGTCCTATAGTTATGAGCCGATTTATTGCAGGTGGTGGAGTCTGGACTCAGGGCTATAGAGCAATTTCTATTTTTCAGGTGATTTTGACGGGCGTTTTGCTCTTATCGCTCCCCTTGTGGAAAAAGCTCGAGCAGGGGCGTTGCGGGGAAACTGTTTCCCCGCTGGAAGGGGTAGCGGAAGACGTTGTTCAGACAACGGCTGAAGCGAGGGGGAGACTTCCCCCTTCTGAAGAAAAAAAATCTGCAAACGAAGTGACTTTAAAATCAGTTGTAAAGATTCCGGGAGTACTTTCTGCCGTACTTGCCTTTTTATGTTACTGTGCAATTGAAGCGACAACGGGATTCTGGGCAACGACTTATATGGTTTTTGCGCGCGGAATAGACATAAACCTTGCAACTTCCTGGGCTATGCTCTTTTTTATAGGAATCACGGTCGGAAGATTTTTGAACGGATTTGTTTCAGAAAGATTTGGCGATAAAAATATGATTCGCGTAGGGGCTGGAATAATTTTTGTGGCTTTAGTTTTGATGACGCTTCCAATTTCTAATAAATGGATTGTTCTTTCGGTTTTTGTGCTTGCGGGGCTTGGCTGTGCACCAATTTATCCCTGTATGATTCATGCAACTCCGATTAGATTCGGCAAAGAAAACTCACAGGCTCTGATTGGATTACAGATGGCCTGTGCGTATTCTGGTTCGACTTTTTGTCCGCCGATTTTTGGAATCATCGTTCAGAAGCTTTCTATCAAGTTACTCCCATTTTACGGACTGCTTTTTGTAATTTTCCTGATTATCTTTACGGAAAATCTTAATAAAAAGACAAAGCTGGAAAAATAAATTAAAGCTAATAAAATAAAACTGCTGTCTGCTGATTAATTCATACCCAGCTGTTCAAGGCGTTCAATTGCATACTGGTCGTCCTGAGCGGCTGCCTTTCTATACCATTCAACTGCTTTAATCAAATCTTGTTTGCAGCCTTTTCCCTGTTCATAAAATGAGCCGGTGTTTGATTGGGCAACAGAACAGCCTAATTCAGCTGATTTCAAATAGTAGTGGAAGGCGACATCGTAATTTTGTTCAACCCCTAAACCGTTGGCGTAAATGTATCCTATATCGCAGATTGATTTAGCTTCATTCTGTTCGGCTGCCAGAGTATAATAGTAAAGGGATTGTTTATAATCTTTTTGTTCAAGATAAGTTACTCCAAGATTATACTGAGCATCACAATCTCCATTTTCTGAGCTTATTTTGAACCAATAAATTGCTTTTTCAAGGTTTGCTTCGGTTCCTCGTCCATATTTGTAGGCAAGTCCAAGATTTGTCTGAGCTGTTTCATCTCCCTTTTCTGCGGCTATTGAATAATAATCAAAAGCTTTTTTATAATCCATTTCTGTTCCGAAGCCATATTCATGCATGTAGCCCAGAGCTGTGATACAATTTATATCTTCAAGTTCTGCTCCTCGGCTAAAATAGTCAAAGGCTTTGTTTTCATCTGCTTCAACGCCTCTTCCCTCCAAATAAAGGGTTCCGAGATTATAAAAAGAGATTCCATATCCTGAATATGCGGCTTTTTCGTAATAAGAAAGTGCTTTTTTGGAATTTGCTTTTACGCCCCAGCCGTTTTCATACATGATACCAAGATTATTTGCTGAGGAAGCTTGACCTTTTGCAGCTGCTTTTTCGTAGAAGGAACGTGCTTTTTTATAGTCTTTGTCTACACCATAACCGTAGTAATAAATGTCTCCCATATAAGCAAGTGCGTATTCATTACCTTTAGAGGCTTCGGGTTCAAATAGTTTTTTTGCAGTTTCATAATCTTGTTTTTCCATTGCCTCAACTGCTAATTCTATTGCTGTATTTTCTGCGAATACAAGGAAAGACGCCATTATTAATATAAGTCCAGAAATCAATTTTTTCATATCGTATTTTCTCCTGAGCGGTATTTTAATATATTGATTTATAAATTGGAAGTAAGAGAGATTCGTGCTATAATAATCATGTGATTCATGTACCTGTAAAAGTCAAGCTTCCTTTTTTGTGGGGCAAGGCGGTTTTCAAAAAAGATGATTGGCCTCAAGTAAATCTGATTGTCGGTCCTAACGGTTCGGGTAAAACGCTTATTGCAGAATCTTTGGGAGGGCAGTTTGCGGACAGTGGATATTCCGTTGATTTTTTTAAGGCTGACAGAAAACAGGATGATTCATACCTTTCAATTTTGCGTGATAATGAAACTGTTCGGGCTAGAATAGAATATGTGCTTTCAAATATGTTCGGAAAATCGATTGTATTTATAGAAGATTCTGAAGGTACTTTTGTTCCTGTTGTAAAAAATAAAGCCTGGAATGTTGAATATGATTTGAACAAGGTTGAATGTCACGGTTTGAAGGAAATTATCACTCTGCTTGTTGCCCTTTATTCTCACAGTAAAAAATCCTGTCTTATTTTTGATGAGCCGGAGCTTCATCTTCACCCTCAGCTGCAGGTTTTCTTTATAAATGAAATTAAAAAATGCGCGCGTCAGAATCCGGACCGCATGTTTTTTCTGATTACACATTCACCCTTTTTTATTGATTTACGTTATCCCGAAGATTTGCTGGGGGTGATTGTTTGTCATATCAACCGAGAGCCGACTCATATAGATTCGCTTTCAAAGGAAGATGATGGGATTTTCCGTCGTTTTTTGCCGCGTTTCAATACCTATCACAAGCAGTTTTTCTTTTCGGACAATCAGATTTTTGTGGAAGGCTATACCGACCAGCAGATGTTCACTTATCTTCTTCCATATATTCATAATTCTTACAGCGCAGTAGGAACGGGAATTATTGATGTTGGCGGAAAGGATGAACTGGGGGTTTTTTGTAAGGTCTGCTCGCTTTTGGGAACCGACGGACGGATTATCACCGATTTGGATTCACTTTTCAGCGGCAAACTGCGGGATGTTTTTTGCAATGATTCGCGGGTGATTCAGTGGCTGGAAAAGCAGGAAGAAAAGCAACTGGATTTTTACAGTGCAATCTTTACGCCCAAAGAGCTTCATCAGAAAATCACTCTGGAAAGGCTGATTCAAAAGCTTGAAAAATATTTGATAATGACAGGGCATTATATTTGCAATTACAAGGGCAGTGTTCCGCGTAAACTGCGTAACTTTTTTGAAAAGCTTCTTGCAATTGAGAGCAAATACAACGGGGCTGAAAATATCGATACCTATAAAACCGTCGTCCTCCAGGGGATTTTGAAAACCGAAGAAGAACTTAAAAAGTTCCTGCCACGAAATCTTTCTGAAAATCTTGTCTTTATCAAAAATCTCTACCGCATTACTCTTGCCGGAGCCGAAGCAGCCCGTGTCTACATCCTGCCAAAAGGTTGTATCGAACATTATTACATGCAGACTAAGAATGATTACATGCCGATTTCCGGAAAAGACAAGCTTTTTCATACTGAACTGGAACACCTCATGCATACGAGCCGCAAAAATATCCAGAAAGACTATGCCGGTCTGATTGAGATTTTAGAAAAGGCCTGCGCGAGAGGGTAGGGAGATTTGTTTTACATACTCCTTTTACAGTATCCTTTCTGAAATGAATACTAAAATCGTTACTAAAATCTATTTTTCTATACCTTCGTCTATACCTTCGGAGCAAAAAAGAGTGGTTTTTATGGGGTAATCTGGCAGAAAAGTTATAACGAAATACACCTAAATCATTGTATTACATAGATTTAGGCATAAAAAAAGCTCGTCAATAAGACGAGCCATTTTTGAGACTGACACGATTCGAACGTGCGACCCCCACCTCCGCAGGGTGTATCAAATTTGAATCTGCCAGGAGCCCCAAAATAT
>JAEEGK010005367.1_pt1 | contig 31015 bp, 25 predicted proteins | sample 8958771 | NCBI WGS metagenome assembly JAEEGK01 (sample SAMN16246547, study PRJNA631951) | gut metagenome | biome: gut microbiome; feature: rumen; material: SC-attached | host: Bos | place: Iran: Karaj | collected 2018-10
CCGATTGTTGGTCTGAATCCGTAATCATCTTCCAGAGCTTTGCTGTCTGCATAGGTGACAGGGACATCACCAGGCTGCATGGGAACTAATTCGCGGTGTCCTTCAAAGTCATAATCTTCAGGTAATACACCAGCTCTTACAAGTTCTTCCTGTAATGTGCTGATGTAGTCTAACAGGTTCTCCGGTGTGCCGCCACCAATGTTATAAACGGCATAAGGAGGCAAGGGGAGACCGTCTTCACCGTTAGCTTTTTCAGGAGCACCCTGCATAACTCTGTAGACACCTTCTACGATATCATCGATGTAGGTGAAGTCTCTTTTGCAGTTGCCGTAATTGAAGACCTGGATAGTCTTTCCGGCAACGAGTTTCTCGGTTGCAGAATAATAGAACATATCAGGTCTTCCTGCAGGACCGTAAACTGTAAAGAATCTTAATCCTGTAGTAGGGATGTTATAAAGCTTTGAGTAGCAATGGGCAATGAGCTCATTGCTCTTTTTTGTTGCAGCATAAAGTGATACCGGGTTATCTACTTTGTCTTCTACAGAGAATGGAACTTTCTTGTTTCCTCCGTATACAGAAGAGCTGGAAGCATAGACTAAGTGTTCTACTTCGTTATATCTGCATGCTTCAAGGATGTTATAGAATCCTATGATGTTGGATTCTATATAGACATCCGGATGATCGATCGAATAACGGACACCGGCCTGGGCAGCAAGATTAACTACTATTGCTGGCTTATATTCGTTGAAGATGTTATCAATCAGCTCTTTATCGGCAATGCTTCCTTTGATGAAGACATGCTTAACAGGTGAAGTCTCAGCAACCTCTTTGATCTGCTCTAATCGGTATTCCTTGAGCTTCGGATCGTAGTAATCGTTCATGTTATCAAGGGAGATGACCGTACCGTCAGTCATTTCCTTCAATAATCTGATAACAAGGTTAGCTCCTACAAATCCAGGAGATCCTGTAACAAGGATAGTCTTTCCGTTAAGTTCAACCTTAGTCTTACCCATATTAATCTCTCCTGAAGAGGTCTCTTGTGTAGACCTTGTTTTCGACGTCGCCAAGAACATCGCTATCAAATCTGTTAGCAAGAATTACGTCAGATTCTGACTTGAATCTTTCGAGGTCATTTACTACTTCTGAATGGAAGAATTCTGAACCGTTCTCTAATGTGGGTTCGTAGATGATTACCGGGATGCCCTTTGCTTTGATGCGCTTCATAACGCCCTGGATAGCAGAAGCTCTGAAATTATCGGAGTTAGATTTCATTGTGAGTCTGTAGACGCCAACGACCTTGGGATCTCTAGAGATAATCTGATCTGCAATGAAGTCTTTTCTTACTGTATTAGACTTAACTACTGCTTCGATCATGGTCTGAGGAACATCCTTGTAATTAGCAAGGAGCTGCTTGGTGTCCTTAGGGAGGCAGTATCCGCCGTAACCAAAGCTGGGGTTATTGTAGTGGCTGCCGATTCTGGGATCCATGCAGACACCGTCGATGATCATCTGGGTATCTAATCCCTTTGACTGTGCATATGTATCAAGCTCGTTGAAGTAAGAGACACGAACTGCAAGATAAGTATTAGCGAAGAGCTTAATTGCTTCAGCTTCGGTAAGGTGTGCGAGAAGAACTGGGATGTTCTGAGGCTCTGTGCCGGCTCTTTCTTCTTCGGCTCTTGCACCTTCGAGCAGGAGATCAGCAAACATCTGGGCCTGTTCTTTCTGGCTGTCCTCGCAGCCGACAACGATACGGCTGGGGTGGAGATTATCGTAAAGAGCTTTGGATTCTCTTAAGAACTCAGGTGAGAAGATGATGTTGTTTACACCGTACTTCTTTTTTACAGATTCTGTGTAGCCGACGGGAATCGTGGACTTGATAACCATGAGGACATTAGGATTAACCTTAAGTGTCCATTCGATCGCATCTTCTACAGCAGAAGTATCGAAGAAATGATGCTCATCGTCGTAGTTTGTAGGTGTTGCGATGATTACGAGCTCTGCATCACCATAAGCCTTGGCCTTATCGGTAGTGGTGGTAAGGTTGAGAGTTCTAGAGCCTTCGCGGGCTTCCTTGAAGAATCGCTCAATCTCATCATCCTGAATAGGGGAGATGAACTTATTTAGTTTCTCTGCCTTGGCTTCCGTAGTAGTAATTGCAGTAACTTCATGCTTCTGGGCAAGAAGTACTGCAAGGGAAAGGCCTACGTATCCTACGCCAGCTACTGTTATCTTCATGGGTATATCTCCTTTAAATTAATCTCTTCTGAATAAGTCTCTTGTATAAACTTTAGCTTCTACATCATCTAACACAGGATCGTAACGGTTAGCAATGATGCAGCCGCACTTCTTCTTGAACTTCTTGATGTCATTAACGACCTGTGAACCGAAGAATGTCGTACCGTCTTCAAGCGTAGGTTCATAGATGATTACCGTAGCACCCTTGGCCTTGATGCGCTTCATAACGCCCTGGATGGAGCTCTGACGGAAGTTATCTGAATGGGCTTTCATTGTAAGGCGGTAAACACCGACAACGATTTCTTTTTGCTGCTGTTCCTTGTTCTTGGAATAAGATTCGCTGTTGCCATATGTTCCTGCTATCTCAAGGACACGGTCAGCGATAAAGTCTTTTCTTGTCCTGTTGGATTCAACGATTGCCTGAATAAGGTTCTCCGGAACATCCTGATAGTTTGCAAGGAGCTGCTTTGTATCTTTAGGGAGGCAGTATCCGCCGTAGCCAAAGGACGGGTTGTTGTAGTAGTCGCCGACTCTGGGATCCAAGCTTACGCCTTTGATGATGTCAGCCGTATTAAGACCTTTCATCTCGGCATATGTATCTAATTCGTTGAAGTAGGACACTCTCAATGCAAGGTAAGTATTAACGAAGAGCTTAGTAGCTTCAGCTTCTGTTGTTCCCATGAACAGAGTATCGATATCTTCCTTTATCGCACCTTCCTGGAGAAGCTGGGCAAAGATCTCAGCTTGCTTCATGTTCTTCTCATCGCATCCGCCGATGATACGGCTGGGATAGAGGTTATCGTAGAGGGCCTTTGATTCTCTTAAGAATTCAGGGAAGAAGATGATGTTGTCCATACCGAGTTTCTCACTGACATGCTTAGTATAGCCAACAGGAATAGTCGATTTGATTACGATAGTAGGCTTTTTGCTGTTAGCGGCAGTAACATCCTTGATCTGCTGAATAACGCCCTCAACTGCTGAACAATCGAAGAAGTTCTGCTTAGGATCGTAGTTTGTGGGTGCAGCGACGATAATGAAATCAGCATCCTTATATGCGCTGTCTCCGTCTGTTGTAGCCTTGAGATTGAGCTCGCGCTTGCCTTCCTTAGCTTCATAGAGGAAAAGCTCGATATAGTAATCCTGAATAGGGGAGATGTAGTTATTGATCTTCTCAACCTTCTCCGGAATGATATCCACGGCAGTTACATCGTTATGCTGAGCCAGGAGAACTGCAAGTGAGAGGCCGACGTAACCGGTGCCGGCTACTGCGATCTTATACTTCTTGGAAATCTCTTTAACTTTTGCGGGTTCAGAGAATACATCGTTGATGTTAAAGTCCAGTACTGTGGCCAGAGCCATTAGTTGGTCGGCCGAAGGGGTAAAAGCCTTATTCTCAAGCTGAGAGATAAGGGCTCGGTTTATACCGGTGGCTTTGCTGAGAGCTGACTGCGTTATTTTCTTTGCTTTACGCTGCGTTGTAACTTTAGATGCGAGAAGGTCTGCGGATAAGGTCTTCATTGGTATACTCCTAATACATAGTTTAAGTGATAATAACATTATGTTGTGAATTGGTCAATCGCTCTATGGGTGTGTGTTGCTGATAATAACAACAAGGACCGTTGATTTTATCTGACAATATATCAAAATACACAACATTGTCAGGTTAATATGAGATTTTAAGTATCAAAAAATAATTACTATATTCCTATTTATTATTTATATTATGTTAAAATTATGTCGAGCTACAAAGTAGTTCTGTTTTTTGCGGCCTAATGATCGTCGCCTTCAGCGCGCGTCAGGAAGCTTCAAATGTCAGGATCTGATGCGAAGTTATAGGCTTCGTATGGCGCAGCTTACTCAAAACACTTTTTGCTTTCAGATATAAGGATTATGAACACTACTAGTACAATGTATTCTTTCAAACATGAGATAGGTCTGAGACTTATTAAATTTATAAATTTATTATGCATGGTAATACCATTTGCTGTTGCATGGTTTATGTATTATCAATATAGAGTCAGTTCTCACTACTTTTTTTGGGGGAATGTTGCTGTTGTAGCTATCTTCGCTGTTCTTTATTACTACTTTGGAAAAACTTATGACGCTTTCTTGATTTCTCATTATCGCATATTTGATGTAATTGCAAGTCAGACTTTAGCACTGTTGTTTTCTAACATCATTATGTATGTTATTACTGTCCTTTTGTGTAAGCATTTACCCAATCCTTTGCCGCTTCTTTTATGTTTTGTTGATCAAGTCTCAATATCTATTATTTGGACTTGTATATCTCATGGAATTTACTTTAAGTGGTTCCCTGCTAAAAAATCTATAATTGTTTACGATAGACGTCGAGGTATGAAGGATCTTATTGAAGAATATGGTCTTTCTAAGAAGTTTGATGTAAAGAAGACAGCTTCTGTTGAAGAGTGTCTTGACGACCTTTCAATGATAGATGATATGGAGGTTGTGTTCTTAAGTGGCATTCATAGCCATGACCGGAACTTCATTCTCAAATATTGCTTGTATGAGAATAAGCAGGTTTATATGATTCCAAGAATTGGAGATGTAATTATGAGCAGTGCAAAACAAATGCATATGTTCCATCTCCCGATAATGAGAGTTCAGCGATATAATCCGCGTCCCGGCTACTTATTATTAAAGAGAATATTTGATATTTTTGCTTCGTTGTTAGGTCTGATTGTTTTATCTCCAATATTCCTTATAACAGCTATTGCAATTAAGGCTACAGATAAAGGTCCTGTTTTCTATAAGCAGGAACGACTTACCAAGAACGGTAAGAGGTTCATGATCCATAAATTTAGGAGTATGAGAGTAGATGCTGAAAAAGACGGTGTTGCAAGACTTTCTTCAGGTGAAAACGATGACAGAATCACTCCGATAGGACGGTTTATAAGAAAATGCAGGATAGACGAGCTGCCTCAGTTAATCGATATTCTTTCCGGAAACCTCTCAGTTGTAGGACCGCGTCCTGAAAGACCTGAGATTGCTGAAGAGTACATGAAGGAAATCCCGGAGTTCCAGCTCAGACTTCAGGCTAAAGCAGGCCTTACAGGTTATGCCCAGGTTTACGGAAAATACAATACAACTCCTTACGACAAACTTCAGATGGATCTGATGTATATAGCTCATCCAAGTTTTGCTGAGGATATCAGGATTTGCTTTGCAACTATTAAGATATTGTTTACTTCTGAAAGTACTGAAGGTGTAGCTAAAGGGCAGACAACTGCGATCGATAGCAGTAGCGAAAAAGAATAGTATTTAGCTTTTAGACTTAATGTAAAGGGTATACTACATGTCGGTTCTTGTGAGTGTAATAATGCCAACTTATAACTGCGGAAAGTATATTACTGAATCTATTGATTCAGTAATTTCTCAAACTGTCACTGATTGGGAAATTCAAATTGTTGATGATTGTAGTACTGACAATACAGAAGATGTTTTAGTGCCCTATTTGGATAAATATTCGAATATTCATTACTTTAAGTTAAATGAAAATGGTGGACCTGCAGTTGCTCGTACTGAAGCTATTCGTAGGGCTAATGGAAAATATTGTGCTTTTTTGGATTCTGATGACCTTTGGATTGAGAATAAATTGGAAAAGCAAATAGCTTTTATGAATGACGTTGGGGCTGATTTTTCTTGTACTGCATATAGACAGATGGATGCAAATGGGAATGATTTGCATACTATTATTGTTCCGCCTCAAAAAACTGGATATAAAAAATGCATTCAGTTATCAAATCCGATAGGCAACCTTACAGTAATGTATAATCAGGAAAATCTTGGTAAATTTGAAGTGCCATTGATAAAAAAAAGAAATGACTTTGCTTTGTGGCTTCAAATATTGAAGAAAACACCATATTGCTATGGAATGGAAGATGCATTGGGAATCTATAGACTTGGTAGAACAGGAAGTGTAAGTCACAAAAAACTGTCTCAGGTTAAGTATCATTGGCAACTGTATCATGATATAGAAAAGCATAATGTTTTTCGTAGTGTATATGAATTGGGCTGTTGGGCCTTTGTTAAAGGTACTGGAATTGGAATTGATACGAGGCATGATCAATGATTGTTGTTAAGTTAATGGGTGGTCTTGGCAATCAGATGTTTCAATATGCCTTTTCTAGAGAACTTGCTAATCTTTATAGCGAAGAAGTTTACTATGATATTGATTCATATTCTTCGGATAAGCAGAGAAGGCTAGCTCTTTATAATTTGTGTGTTAATGAGCTCTCGAATTGGAAGAGCGTTATATCTGAAAGCGAACGGAAAAAGATAATTAGTGAACAAAAGCGCTATAGAGTTATACAGCGCATTATGCGAGCTATACATCGTAGTGACCGTGTTGGGGAGAAGTTATTTGTTCGCTACTTAAATAAGGGCAGATACTATAATTTTGATCCGTATTTTTATTCATTGCCTAAGCTAAACGTAAGCAATAAATATTGTTATGGCTATTTTCAGGGTGAACCTTATTTTAGAGATGTTATTCCTGAGATTAGACAGGCATTTAATATTTCCAAACCAATTGAAGAAGAAGGAGAAACCCTTAATCATATAGAATCTTGTAATTCTATTTGTGTTCATTTGCGCGTTGGTGATTATAAAGATTCAAAGAACAAGCGATTTGATGTGCTTACCCCGGAATATGTTAAACGCGGTATAGATTACATTAGAAATCATGTTGAAAATCCTGTTTTCTTTGTTTTTACGAATGATCCTAAAGTTGTTATGGAGCAGTATAAAATTGAAGGAGCTCTTTATGTTAACGGTTTTAAAGATTATCAGGATATGCGACTAATGAAGTCCTGCAAACACTTTATAATTTCCAATAGTACTTTCTCTTGGTGGTCAAGCTATTTATCTGAGAATCCTAATAAGATCGTTATCGTACCCAAAAAATGGCGAAATAATCAGGAAGCTGAACCAGCGCTAATGAATAGTGCTGATATTAAATATGTTAAATTGTAAAAGGTTATTAATATGATTAGTAGGACAAAAAAAGCATTTCGTAGAATTATAAGAACCTTTAGATTAAAAAAAGGCATTTATTGTCGATATGGTAAGGGTTGTATTTTTAAAGAGGGCGTATTTGCTGACGAAGAGACTGTAATTGGGAACTATAATTTTATTGGTAGATTTACTACAATAACTAAAACTAACATTGGCAGTTACTGTTCTATAGCTCCTTTCGTTACTATTGGTCCAGGAGAGCATGATTTGGACAGCGTTAGTACCTCAGAAAGAATAAACGCTTATAAAACTGAGAAAAAATCATTAACTGAGGGCATGGTAATTATCGGAAATGACGTATGGATCGGAACTAATGTTGTTGTATTAAGAAATGTACGTATCGGTGATGGTGCTGTGCTTGCTGCAGGATCTGTTGTTACTAAAGATGTTCCTGCTTATGCAATAGTTGGAGGGATTCCTGCCAAGATAATTCGTTACAGAGAAGCTCATGAAAAAGAGGATATAATTAGAAAGTCTGCTTGGTGGGACTACAAGCCAGAAATAGCTGTATCTGTATTAAAAAAAGAAGGCCTATTGAAATAATATTAAGGGATAGTAATGCAAATCCTTATTTTGACAGCACATTTTCCAAATTTCGATCAACCTGGATTGACTTATGCTACTCCTTTTTTATCAAGGTATGCTTCAGAATGGGTGAAGTTGGGGCATCAAGTAACTATAATTCACTTTGAAAGAAAGTATCCATTTTTGTTTAATGTTTTTGCAAAGATAGTTAAGCTAATTGGAATTAATAAGTTTGAAAAATACGTTGTTGATCGTGCTGCCTATACAGAGACTGAGTATTCATATGAGGGCTACACTGTAAAACGCTTTTTGTTCAATAAGTTTATTCCGCACTCTGTTACGAGTGTTAATAAATTGCGCTCCTGCATAACCAGAACACAGAAAATATTAAATGATGTTAACTATGATTTAGTAATTGGTGACTGTTTAGATCCTGTAATTACGGTTATAAACAATCTGAAAATCAATGATAAGTGCATTGTCTCTCAAATTGTTCATGCTGCAGATTTTCCTTATCTTTCTAAATCATCAATTAAAAATATGTGTGATATTGTTGATACTTGGCTGATCAGATCTGAAGTGCAAAGAGAACCATTAGAGAATGCTGTAGGAAATAGAAAGATAATAACTATGTATTCTGGTATTTCTGATGAACAAATCATTCCAAATCCAGTTTATCGAACAGATCTGAAGAGATTATTATATGTAGGAGCTTTATATAAATCTAAAGGTATAGATACTATTATTGATGCTTTATCATCAACTGAAATTGATTATGTATTGAAAATTGTTGGTAAAGGTCCTGATGAAGATTATTTTAAGCAAAGAGTGAAACAACTTGGTATAGAGGATCGTGTCGTTTTTGTTGGACCGGTACCTCATTCTGACGTTTTTTCATATATGCAAGAAGCAGATGCTCTTGTGTTGATAAGTCATGAAACTTTTGGAATGGTTTATATTGAAGCAATGTCACAAGCATGTATCCCTATTGGTGCCTACAATGAAGGAATTGATGGTGTTGTCAAAAATGGTGAGAATGGTTTTCTGGTTCATCTAGGAAACAGTCAAGAATTGGCTAATCTTTTAAGTAGTGATATTTCGAGAGATTCGTCGAAAATTAAATACATTTCTATGAATGCTCATAACACAGCTAAAGCTTTAACTGACAACAAACTCGCTGTTGATGTACTTCAAACTTTGGTTGGGGAGAGTATGTAGATGATTCTTAGATATAAACAGTTCTGTGTTTGGCCAATAGTAATATATTTCTTTTATTCACTATTTAATACTGTTGAAAGTATTTTTGCCGGTTTTGGTGCAATCCATTTGTTGGTTGTTGTTATTCGAGTAGTGCTTTTTGTTTCAATGATTTTAGGGTTTTTGTCAATTATAAAAGCTTTAGATTCTAAGATCTTACTATATGTTTTATTTATATTTTTGCTCTTAGTTATAAACTTTCTGATTTATCCTGTTCTTCCAGATAGATTTAATGAGTATATGAGGGTTTTTGTTTTAATTTGCTTTCCTCTATCAATAATGGTTTATTTTGTTGATGAAGAGCAATTGAATAAAGTATTAGATTTATCTGGATTAATAATTGGATATGTATTCTTAGTGATTTTCCTTTTATACATTTTAGGAATAGCAAGAATTGATGGCTATAATACCTCTATAGGCTATTCTGTTATATTGCCGGAGATGATTTTGCTTTCCAATATAAAGTTCAAAAATGGCGTTCTTAAATTCGCCTCTGTCATTTCTTTAATTTCGTTCATGTTGGTAGTAGTTTTGTTTGGCTCGAGAGGACCTATAGTTACAATTATTGCTTATATTGTTTACGATAGTATCAGATCTCTTAAATACGAACAAAGAAAGAACAGAAAGGCGCTTGGTTGGATTGCGCTTTTGTTTTCATTAATATTTTTAGTTGTTTTTTTTAGTAGCATCATGAGTTTTGTTCTTTCAGTAGCAGACAAGTTTGGAATGCACAGTAGAACATTAAGATTGTTTGCTAATGATTTCAGTCATCTTTCAGGTCGTGAGAATCAATACAGTATGGTTATTTCAGCAATTAAAGAACATCCTTTACTTATCCGTGGTATTGCTGGCGATACGGTTGTTACAGGTGGCATTTATTCTCATAATTTGATCTTGGAATTACTATGTGAATTCGGTGTCGTTTTGGGATTGATAGCCGTTTTAATAATTGTTATTAGAGCTATTAAAAGTTTGTTTTTTGTCGATTATCGTGAGAATAGTCTTTTAGTTATTTCGCTTTTTGGCAGTATTGTTCCTTTAATGTTTAGTAGTACTTTATGGATGAATTGTATTTTCTGGATGTGGATTACTTGCTATATCAAAACTGATTTTTCAAGAGCAAGGGTTTATGATTACTCTGATGATAGTGACAATTCGGAAACTATATTAGACAAAGTTGATCAATTAGAACAAGGAGATTAAGCATGACTGTATATGAAAACCTAATTTCAAAGAAATCCAAACTTGCTTTAGTAGGTCTGGGATATGTTGGGATGCCAATAGCTGTAGCATTCGCCAAGAAAGTAAATGTAATTGGTTTTGATACCAACAGTGTTAAGATCGATTTATATAGAAAAGGTGTTGATCCGACACATGAAGTAGGTGATGCTGGTGTTAAAGCGACTACTGTTGAATTTACTGATGATGAATCAAAACTTAAGGAAGCAGAATTCATAATTGTTGCAGTGCCCACACCAGTAAATGCTGATCATACCCCAGATCTTTCACCTGTTCAGGGTGCAAGTGAGGTGGTAGGTCGAAATTTAACTAAAGGTTCCATTGTTGTTTTTGAATCTACGGTTTATCCTGGTGTAACAGAGGATTTTTGCATTCCGATTTTGGAAAGAGAATCTGGATTAAAGTGCGGAGAGGATTTCTTAATTGGATACAGCCCGGAAAGGATTAACCCAGGTGATAAAGTGCATCGCCTGGAAAATATTAAAAAGATAGTCTCTGGTATTACACCTGAATGTTGTGCTGAAATCAAGAAGGTCTATGATTTAGTTATTGAAGTAGGAACCTATCCGGTATCGAGCATTAAAACTGCTGAAGCTATAAAAGTTGTTGAAAACAGTCAGCGCGATATAAATATTGCTTTTATGAATGAATTAGCAATGGTTTTTGATCGCATGGGGATTGATACAAATGAAGTTGTTGATGGAATGAATACCAAATGGAATGCTTTAGGTTTTAGACCTGGTCTTGTTGGTGGTCATTGTATAGGTGTCGATCCTTATTATTTCACATATGAGGCCGAAAAGTTGGGTTATCACAGCCAGATTATATTGAATGGTCGAATTGTGAATGATTCAATGGGTTCTTTTATTGCTGATAAGGCAGTCAAAAAGATGATTGAATCAGAACAGTCTCCCAAAATGAGCAAAGTTGTTATTTTAGGTCTTACGTTTAAAGAAAATTGCCCAGATACGCGTAACAGTAAAGTTGCTGATATTATTAAACAGTTAAAATTATATGGGATAAATCCGATTGTTGTGGATCCGTGGGCATCTGAAAGAGATGCAAGATTAGAGTATGGAGTAACATTAACAAACATTAAAGATGTAGGTAACGCCGATTGCATTATTGTTGCAGTCGCTCACAATGAGTTTAAATCTTTAGGCCTTAGTAGAATTAAAACTTTCTTTAAATCGCGTCCTGATAAAGAGAACGTTTTGATTGATGTTAAAGGTCTATATAACGTAGATGAATTGAATAGCTCTGGCTTAAATTGGTGGAGATTGTAATACTTTTAATCGTTGTAAGCCAGTGATATGAAAAAATCTGTAATTAAGGCAACTGGAATTGTTTTTCTACTATCTCTTGTTGCAAAAATAATCGGTTTCATTAAATCTATGGTAGAAGCATCTTATTTTGGTGCTTCTATTGAAATGGATGCTTTTAATGTAACTAGTGGTTTTGTTGGTAATATTCTTTATATGTTAACAACATCAATTGCAGTTGCTTTTGTTCCAATCTACATTCAACACAAGAATTTAGATGATGATAGAAAGAAATTTGCAACTAGAACTATTACCGTACTTTGTTGTTGTTCTCTTGTTTTATCTGCCGCTTTATTCTTATCATCTAACCTTATTGTTAGATTTATTGCGCCAGCATTCGATGTCGAACAACAACAATTAGCTACTTCGTTTTTTAGAGTCCTTCTTTTAGGGATAACATTTTCATTGATGGCAAATCTATTTGCCAGTGTTTTAAATGCAGAAAAGAAATATGGTTTTTCTGCAATGAGTTCTTTGTTTAATAGTATAATTCTAATTCTATTTATTATTGCTTTTTCGAATAAAATCGGCGTTTGGTCACTCGTTTTAGCTATGCCGATTTCTTTCTTTGTTCAATGGATTGCCTTATATTTTGTTGGGCATAAATATGCTTTGATTTCTTTTAAGTATGGTTTCAAAGACGAGAATATCCGTATTCTCTTAATACAAGCTACGCCTATTCTATTAGCACAAGCTACTGTAGAGATCAATCAAGTTGTTGATAGAGCGTTGCTATCTGGTGTAGCAGCTGGAGCATTGACAGCCGTTTCATATTCTGCTGTGTTATTTCAATTTGTTACAGCACTTATTTCTATGCCTATTTCAACCGTTATGTTTACTGAACTGTCAGAAGCTGGTACTAATAAGGACCTACCTAAAATTAAGGGCATTTTAGATGAGAGTTCAAAAATAATCATACTTTTAAGTTTGCCATTAATAGCAATAACAATTCTTTGTTCTGAAGATATTGTTTCATTTGTTTATGGACATGGAAAATTTGATGCGGTAGCGGTTAATCAATGTGCTACAGGACTTAGAATGTACATTTTGTGTCTTTTACCTGTAAGCATTAAAACTGTTTTAAGTCGTTCGTATTATGGTCTCAGTGATACTAAACATCCAATGTATTTGGGTGTTATGGAAGTAGCACTAAATATATTTCTATCTGTTCTGTTCGTAAAGAAATTCGGAATTCTAGGTGTAGTAGGAGCTACAGCTGTAGCTAGTTATGTCTTCATCATTGTTATGCTAATAGATTATAGCAAACGTTATATTAATTTATTGTCTAAAGAAACGGTAGTATCCTATTGGAAAATAATACTAAGCTTAGCAGTTATGTTAGGTGTTTTAATTTTTGTTAGCCCTTTTATTACTTTTTCACCATTAATCAGCTTCATAATACTGGCGTCTGTTGGGTTAAGTATCTATTGTGTAATGTTATTTATATTTAAAGAGAAAACAATTATCCAACTTGTTTCAGCTGTTAAGAAAATGACTAACAAATAAGCTAGTAAGTTTGAATTGAATTATTTATTTGCATATCTGTAAAGTGTCTTTCCGCTAGAGCAATACTCATAAGCTTTTGTATATGCATCATAACCCCTAAAGAGAATTGCATTAAATCCTTTTCTGGTTATCGTTTGGTGTGGAGTTTTATTAAATAACCTTCTGAAACTGGACTTGTTATTTCTGCAGCCTGGTATTCTATCCACATATTTGAACACAAAAGTAGTATCATCTTTGGTGATAAGAGATGTACAATCCTTTGAATAAGTTTTATTCAATAATTCATTGTTAGATTTTGCATCATATGATCCGCAATGAAATGCAGATATTTTGTGAGGATGAAGCCCCATGCCGACTAACAAAATCTTAGCATCATGAGCTAAAATTGCATTTGAATAGGGAGATTTCGAATCGTACTCGTAAATGCTGTTTCGATGTCCGTCTATTATCTCTCTGGCGGATTTTCCATAACCGCTCATAGTTCCCTTGGGAAAAGAACTACGCATAGTGCCTTCTCTGTTTCTAAAGACTTCTGAAAGCACGCCAGCAGCAGAAATATCTTGATTTACGTTGAATTTATCATGCTTATAAGGAAAACTAGGCATTAATAAAGTGCCCTCGTCTCCCAATAAATCAAGTAATACATCTATAAAAGCGCTTGGTGACATATCTAGCATAAAACAATTTCTCCAAGAGCCGTGGACAATTAGCGTATCACCATTTTTAATCCCTAGATCGGAGAGTAAAGATTTTAACTCGTTTTGAGATATTTTCTTTTTATAAAAGAGTTTTTTGATTTGTGAAATATGACGAGAAACACCATCAGCTACAGTTTCGTTTTTACGGATTCTAAGTATTTTTCTGATAATTCTTTTCATGGTGCTCCAACTTGTAAAGAAATTTACATACAGTATAGCATTAAATTATTTTAATTATGGATTATAATCTTGATTAATTAGGAGTAAATAATTGAATGGATAATAATATAAGTGAAGTTTTGTTCTCAGTTATAAGAGCTGCTTTTGATCTTCCAGTAGTTTCTGTTGATATTAATGCGGATGGTTTTAAAGCGCTAGAAATAATTGCACATAAACAAAAAATCGTTCCTATAATAACTGCCGGATTAAAGAAATTAGGATATTCTGAACATATAAGTAAAAGTTTGTTCGCGGAAGAGTCAAAGTCAGTATATGACTATACACAGCGAATGGTTTCTTTAGCCGAAATAACTGATGCTCTAGAAAGTTCATCTATTCCGTATATTCCGCTAAAAGGTTCTGTTATTCGTGAACTGTACCCTCAACCGGAGATGCGAACTAGTTCCGATATTGATGTTTTGATTCATCTTGAGGATTTAGATAAAGCAATTCGCGTTTTGGAATCTAAAACTAGTTTTAAATACTATAAAAAAGAACGTCATGATGCTCATTTTGTAAACCAGTATGTTCATCTTGAATTGCATTTCTCATTGGAATATTCGGTTGAGAAGATTAGCGATGCTCTTTCGAACCCTTGGGATAATACGATTAGTTCAGAAAAACCATATAGGTATGTATTCACGCCGGAATACAATATGTTTTATATTGTTTCTCATGCTGCTAAACACTTTATTCAAAGCGGTGGAATTGGGATTAGACCTTTACTTGATATTTATGTTTTGAGAACACATACGGATTTTGATAATAATAAAGTAAAGCTGTTTTGTGAAAGTGCTGGCATTTTAGGCTTTTATAATTCCTGTTGTAAGTTAATTGATGTCTGGTTTAATGGTGATGTTCATGATGAAAATTCCCGACTTTTTGAAGAATTAGTTTTATCAGGATGTGTTTTTGGTTCCCAACATTTAATGATTGTTTCTAAGAAACGCAGAGATTCTGGCAAAAAATACATCCGTGGAAGGATATTCAAAACAAGTGAAGAACTCGGAAATTATTATCCCAAATGCAGAAAATATCCTATTTTAGTTCCTTATTATCAAGTTGTAAGATGGACCAAAGTATTTAGATTAAATAAGACTAAAGCATATTTTTCCGAGTTTAAACAAGCAAATTCAATAGATAAAACTGAAGTGGAAAAGTATGATAAATTGTTGAAGGCTATGGGATTGTAAAAGTGAAATTTCAATATATGTGTTTTAATATCATATTTTTTCAAACCAACAAGTCAAAGACGTATTGTTGTTTGGTTTTCCAAAGGTTAACTTTACTTGCTGTTTATTTATTGTATAATTTTTTGAAGAAATCGAGTAGAAAGCTATACAGGAACAGTTCTGCATGTCAACAGATATTTCGAAGAAGGCCGTAGTAATAGGCGGAAGTAACGGAATCGGCCTAGCAATAGTTATAAAACTTGTCTCTGAAGGATATTTTGTTGAGATCCTGGACAGGGAAGAGCCTGAAGAAGGACAGATCCCTACAGGTTCTTATGAGTATCATTTTTGTGATCTCCTTTATTTGAATGAAGAATATATTTCCTCAATAGCGTCTGATAAGTCTGTTGAGGTTCTTATGATTACTGCAGGGTTCGGGCGTATATGTGAATTTGAGTATATGCATACTGCTGAGATCAAGAACATGATGACAGTAAATGCCACCTCTACTATTGAGATTCTCCGTTTGTTTTATGATCGTATAAAGTCTGATGATAAGTTCTATTGTGGTGTTATGGGTTCAATTGCCGGTTTATTATCTTCACCGGAGGCCACTGTGTATTCTGCTTCTAAGGCAGCCGTTTGCAAATTCATTGAAGGCGTAAACATTGAATTAGAGGCTTCCGGCACTTCGAATCGTATTCTTAATGTGTCTCCTTCAACATTCAAAGGCTCTAAGTTCTATGGTGGAGATAATCGGTTGGATCTTCTTGAACCTTTGGCTTCGAAGATCGTTTCCAAACTCTTTTCTTCAACTGAACTCTACATTCCTCAGTATAAAGAGACATTTAAAGGGGTTATTGAGAGTTATCAGGCAAATCCTCACGAGTACGGATTCCACAGTTACCAGTATAAGAAGGAGTCCGGTAGGGTAGATAATCATAAAAGGGTTAAGATCGGTTATTTATCAGGAACTTTTGACCTTTTCCATGTAGGACATATTAATATTCTCCGCAGAGCTAAAGCAGAATGCGATTATCTGATCGTAGGAGTTCATGAGAGCGGAGCGTGGAAGGGTAAGGAAACATTTATACCTTTTGAAGAGCGATGTGAGACTGTCGCCAGCTGCAGATATGTCGATAAAGTAGTCAAGTCATGCACGGAAGATTCTGATGCATGGGCTATTTATCATTTTAATAAGCTTTTCGTTGGTTCTGATTATAAGGGCAGTGAACGGTTTAATCGTTATGAAGAGTTTTTTAAAGATAAGGACGTTGAGATTATTTATTTCCCTTATACAGAGACCACGAACAGCACTCAGATACGTAAGACTTTACAGTTAAAGACAAAAGATATTAAATAAAACTGATTCTTCCGCTTTATTCTTATCTATTATAAGACTTTTGTGATAGAATTCCTAAGGCTGTCTATGGCAGTCTTTATTATGATCGGTTTTTAATAGATATATGAGACAAAGATTTATATTTATACTTAAGCATAACACTGTTTTACAGAAGCTCTATTGCGTGATAATGAGCTTTGTATTCCGCTTTTTAGGATTTTTCATTAAGACTGACGACAATCTGGTTCTGTTCGTTTCCTTTATGGGAATGGGATTTAATGACAGTCCTAAAGCAATCTATGACTATATGAAGTCTCATCCTGAGTATAAAAAATACCGCTGTGTCTGGGCTTTTGAGCATCCTGAACAGCATCCGGATATTGAGACAGTCAGGATCGATTCAGCAAAATATTTCAGAACAGCGCTCAAGGCGAAATACTGGGTAACCAACACCAATATTGAGCGCGGACTTAAGTTTAAGAAGAAAAAGCAGGTATATCTTAATACATGGCATGGTATTGCTTTGAAGCATATCGGCAATGATTGTCCCGGAAGAAATGACTATAACTTTGATACAGTAGATCATCTAGTAGTATCAGGCAGTCACGATGAAAAGGTTTGGAAGAGTGCTTTTAATGCCAATGAGAGTACTTATCTAAGATGCGGAATGCCCAGAAATGAGGCGCTTTGGCTTGCTACAGAGAATATGAGGGAAGAGTTAAGGAAAAGACTCGGACTTCCTTCTGATAAGAAGATTATTCTTTATGCTCCAACTTGGAGAGACAGTACGGACGGTGGTAAGAATTATGAGATCAAGCCTCCGATTCACTTCGATAATTGGAAGAAAGAGCTTGGTTCAGAATATATCGTCCTGTTCAGAGCTCATCACCTCACCACTAAGGTTCTTGGCGTCCAGTTTGATGATTTTGTCAGAGATTATTCTGAGTACAACGATGTTAACGATCTTATGATCGTATCTGACTTGCTGATAACTGATTATAGCGCAATTTCTTTTGATTATTCCGTTCTTTGCAAACCGATATTCTGCTATGCTTATGACTATGAGACATACTTATCTGATCGTGGAACTTATTTCGATATTGATAAGAAATATCCCAATAAGTCATGCCGAACAGAGGATGAGTTATTAAGCCGAATTAAGAACCTTGACTACAATGCCGAGTGTGCCAATACCAAGCGGTTCCGTGATGAGTTCATTCAGTATGGTGTTGGTGCTACCGAAGCTTGTGTTAAGGCGTTATTTGCCGAATGAGGAATATTGATGAATATTTGTCTATGGTCCGGAGCTAGTTTTGAAGAATGGTATTCTTCTTATCATCTCATGCATAGACTTATCAGAGAGATGATAAATGCCGGACACAATGTTTCACTCGTTCAGGTGCAAAAAGGTGATGGCAGATTGCCCGTTGACCTTAGGGATGAACCCCACCTTAAAGTTTACAATGTTATTCAGAAGCCTGCGGCGAAGAGCAATTTTGTGTTCAGATATATTAAGGGTTTTCAGTACTATTTAGAATCCGGCAAGGTTGTTAAATCCTTATCTGATATAGATGTTATATTCCTTCAATCAAATAATAATGCTTATATTCCGGTAAAGATTGCAAACAAACTGCATATACCTGTCGTTTATAATGTCCAGGATATTTTCCCTATAGATGCCATGGTAATAGGGAAACTATCTAAGGCTAATCCTGTATTTATCCTCACGCGGTTGCTTCAGTCAAAAGCTTATAAGAAGGCTGCGCGAGTAGTGACTATCAGCGAAGATCTGAAGAAGACGATTCAAAACGAGGGCAGAAAAGATGTTGACGTCATTTACAACTGGAGCTATCAGAATGATGCCTATGATATTCCGGATGAGAAGAATCACTTTCTGAACAGTAATAATATTCGAAGGGAAGATGGTTTCCGTGTTGTATATTCCGGTAATGTCGGCCAGATGATGGATTCTGAGATGCTTGTACAGACAGCAAAGAAGCTTGAAAGCTATATTGATATCGTTTTTTGCGTTATTGGTGACGGAAGCGGCTTAAACAGATTAAAGGCAAGAACTAAGGAAATTGGCCTTATTAATGTGCGTTTTTATGGCCGCCAGCCTATGGAATATGCACAGGATAACTATTGTGCAGCTGACGTCAACATTAATCCGGTGCCCAAAGGCGTAATTTATACTTGTATGCCAAGTAAAACTGCAACATGTTTACTGTCTGAGAAACCTACTGTTGTATCCATGGACCTTGATTCTGATATGGCCAGGCGTTTAAACACAGTAGACCAATGGAGTGTTGTAGCTCCCGGTGATTCAGATTCTATGGCAGAAGAAATCTTGAAGGTATATAAGAACGGCAGCCGTAAATCTAATAATGCTGCCAGATTCTTATCTGAATTGGGACCGGTTGAGAATGCTAAACTATATGTGAAGATTCTCGAAGAAGAAGTGAGAGGTAAGTGATATGGGTTTATCTTATTATTTCGCTAAATTGATGTCTAAAATGCAGATAGCTTCTATTAAGGATTCTGAGATCGACCGCACTTCTAAAGTATATGAGAAGTGCACTTTATCCAGAGTAAAGCTCGGAAGATATTCATATATTGCAAAGAATACCAATATTACCGATGCGAAGATCGGTTCGTTTTGTTCTGTTGGTGGAAGATGTCAGATAGGCGGCGGCCTTCATCCGACGGATATGGTTTCCACTTCTCCTGTATTCCTTGAAGGTAAAAGCGCGGTTGGATACAATTTCGGATCCATCAAGTTTTCTCCTTCTGAGACAGTTATCATTGGAAATGATGTATGGATAGGTTCAGGCGTTTTTGTTAAGGCAGGAGTAAAGATCGGTTCAGGCGCAATAATTGGCGCAAATGCCGTAGTTACTAAAGATGTAGAACCTTATTCAATAGTTGCTGGCGTTCCTGCAAAGGAGATCAGAAAGCGCTTTGACAATGAGACTATTGAACGTTTGTTGGAGCTTAAATGGTGGGATTGGCCTGATGATAAGATCAGGAAATACGCTGAGTTCTTCAGTGATCCTGTAAAGCTTCTAAGTGCGATTGATCCGGATAAGGCTTAAATAGATGAAAATAGTTCATTTGTGTCTCTGTTCATTCTTTCCTGATAATTATTCATACCAGGAAAACATGCTTCCCAAGTATCATAAAAAACTTGGGTATGATGTTGAAGTTATCGCTTCAACCAGAAGTTTTGATGAACAGGGAAAGGCCTGTTATCTCGACAATGTTGGTACTTATCAGAATGAGTACGGCATAAAAGTTACAAGGTTACCGTATAAGAGCAACAGCAAGATATGGAAGAGGCTGAAGCGTTATATTGGTGTTTTCGATGCCATCAGCAAGGCTGATCCCGACATTTTATTCATTCATGGCGGACAATTCCTTGATATTGATCAGGTCATTAAGTTCTTGAAGGATCATAAAGACGTTACAGTGTTTGTTGATAATCACGCCGATTTCTCAAACAGTGCGACAAACTGGTTCTCTAAGAATATCCTGCATAAGATCGTTTGGAAACATACTGAACATAAGATAGAGCCATATACCAAAAAGTTTTATGGTGTGCTTCCGGTTCGTGTGGATTTCCTTAAAGATATCTATGGGTTGCCTGCTGATAAATGTGAGCTTCTGGTTATGGGAGCTGACGATGAGCTTGTAGAGAGAGCCAAATCCAGCGGTGCCCGTGACCGTATCAGAAAGCAATATGGCATCGGGGATAGTGATTTCTTGATCGTAACCGGCGGTAAGATCGATCAGTGGAAGACTCAGACATTGCTGCTAATGCAGGCCGTTCAGAACATTAACAATCCTTCTGTACGTCTTATTGTATTTGGTTCGGTTACGGATGAACTAAAGGAACAGGTTAAGAATCTGTCAGATTCTGTCAAAGTACAATATATTGGGTGGATCAGCTCTGAAGATACTTATGATTATTTCGAGGCTTCTGACTTAGTGGTCTTCCCCGGAAGGCACAGCGTGATGTGGGAGCAGGTAACAGGGCAGGGCAAGCCCATGATCGTAAAAGACTGGCCCGGTACGCATCATGTTGATCTGGGAGGAAATGTATTATTCTTAACTGAGGACTCAGTAGGGGAGATTCAGGAAAAGATCGAATCGCTTTTGTCTGAGCCCTCAAAGCTTGAAGAGATGACTAAAATTGCACAAGAGAAAGGTATGCAGATATTTTCATATGCAGATATCTCAAAAAGAGCAATTGAATAATAACGGCATCAGAGCTGATATGCTTGATGTTCTGATAATATTGATGATGTTTGCCAACGCAATATTAAAATTTGTGTTGTATTTCCTCAATATTCAGTCAGAATCCGGTCAGCTTGCAATAATGTATATTATTGTTGCAGTTATTTCTGCCTGCCTTTGTTTCAGACATTTCTCCAGGATGATACAGCATGGATTCCTTAGCGTTATTATCCTGTTTGTGACTATAGGTGTTTCTTTTGTAATTACCGGTCTTAGCCGTGATTTCCACTACACTAAATACTATTCTGAATTAAAGTCATATCTGGCTATGGCCGTTTGCATTATATTCCTTACGTTATTGATTGCGTGGAAGAAGAAAAGAGACATTAATCTTAAGGTTATATTCGCGGCCGTAATCATCTTAACAGTGATCAGCTTTGTGTCTTTATTCCGCCACGACAGCGATATTGCGGGTTATATCCGTGATTCAAGCGGTTTGACTTACCAAAACGTTTCTTATTTCTCTGCTTACGCGTTCGGATTGACATTGTTCCATATAACTGAAACTGTAAAGATCAGACCATTATCATGGTTTAACAAGCTTATTTATTTTGTCTTTTTGGCAATACAGGCGGCAACTTGTTTCCTGGCCGGAGGAAGAGGCGGTCTGGTTTTGCTTGTTGTTTTATTTGTCGCAAGTGTTTTTATGTATTGGGGCAAGAAAGCTTACAGGATCGTTGTTCCTGCCGTTATCATTCTGATTTTTCTCCGATATGCTTTTCCGTTCGTAATCAGTCTGCTGGGCATAAATGTTAAGGGCATTGAACGAGTTATGGACTTTTTCAATGGCGGCCTTTTAGATGATGGACGTATGAGCTTGTATTTAGAGTCCTTAGGAGTGTTCGGCGATAGTCCTGTATTTGGCCATGGCATAGGTTCCATTTTCTATTATCTGAATAGTTATTCTCATAATCTGTTCCTGGATGTATTGTCTGAAACGGGTGTTGTGGGATTATTGATCTTCCTGTTTGTCTTAATTGTCTTTATCAAGAAGATTTCCATGTTTTACCGCCAAGGTTCATTGTTCAGATTCTTGACTATCATGTTTATATGCGGATTTACCTTAAATATGTTCAGTGGTTATTTTTGGAATAATCAACATCTTTGGCTTCCGATAGCTGTTGCTCTTACAATTCATAAGAATGAATTCGAGCACAATGTGATCAACACATTCGAGTCAGATGATGTTGTTCCAGACGATGAGCCTCAAACTGAAGCAGATATTCCAGATGAAGCCCCTTTGTTAAAAGGTGAGAACGATGGATAAGAAGCTTGGCAAGAACCTTGTTATGAGCATAGGGTACAATCTCTTAACAATGATTGTACCGTTCATTACTGCACCTTATTTGGGCAGGGTTCTTGGTGCTGAGAATGTCGGCAGTTACACATATGTCCATTCCATATCTGCATATTTTGTCATGTTCGGAATGCTGGGCTTCAGAAATTACGGTAACAGAACGATTGCCAGGGTCAGAGACAATTACGAAGAGCGAAGCAAAGCGTTCTCACAAGTTTTCTCACTTCAGCTTCTGACCGGCGGAATATCCTGCATTGCTTATGTTTTCTACCTTATCGTGTTATGCAGGATCCATCAGTTGATGGCTTTGATCGTCGGCTTGTATGTAATGACTTCTTTATTCACGGTTGTATGGTTCTTAGAGGGAATGGAGCAGTTCTCGGCTCTGGCCTTAAGAAATCTGATAATAAAGCTCGTAAATCTTGTAACGGTCTTTATCTTTGTCCGTGATGAGAATGATGTGGTCATTTACTGTCTGTTGATGTCTGCTCTGTATCTGATCGCCGAGATCATGTTGTGGCCGAGCGTATTAAAGAAAGTAAAATTCAAATTCTGCAAATGGAAAGATATTAAGCCACACCTTAAACCGACATTCCTTTTGTTTATCCCTACCATTGCCGTCAGCGTTTATCAGACAATGGATAAGATAATGATCGGTGCTATCGCAAGCGAGACTGAACTTGCATATTACGAATATGCTGATAAGATCACTCAGATACCCGGACTCATTTTTACTGCGATAGGTGCTGTAATGCTGTCCAAAATGTCTTATGTATATACGAATGAAGAAGAAAAAGCAGTTAAGCTCATCGGTTCTTCAATGGATCTCACATTCCTCATTAGCACTTCTTGCATGTTCGGCATTCTGGCCATAGCAAATGAATTCGTATTGATCTATTACGGCAAAGAATTCATTAAGAGCGGGCCTATTTTGATGGCTCTTGTTCCTTGCATAATTCTGTATGGCTGGGCTAATGTGCTCAGGATGCAATACATTATTCCGAATAATCTTGATATGATCTACATCAAATCTACTTTTGCCGGTGCAGGCGTGAACTTAATTTGCAATTTGATCTTCATAGCTAAGTTCCAGGCATTAGGCGCAGCCATCGGAACTATAGCAGCTCAGTTGACAGTCGCATTATTCTATACCTTCTCCATAAACAAACGCCTTCCGTTCAAATCATATTTACGTAACAATATCGTTGTCTGTTTGATCGGATTTGCAATGTTTTGTGTAATAAAGGCCGTTCAGCAGTTCCATCCGGTCTCGCTGACATGGTTGATAATTGATATCATCATTGGTGCAGTAACATACGGAATCCTGTTATTCATCTACGGGCTATACAGCAAGAGGAATCTGACAGGAGTTCTTGTTCAAGGTATTGTTAATAAGGTTAAGCGGGCTAAGTAACAGGCATACAGGAAGTTAAGATGGCTTACATATATCCTAAATTCTCTAAATATGAACTCATAGGAATCAGGTTTGGCGGTGCCGGACTTGGCAACCTGCTGTTTACCTGGTCCAGAGTCATCGCCGCTTCAGAGAAACATAATGCAAAGCTCATATGGCCGACCTGGCCGTCAATTAAAGTAGGCCCATGGCTCAGACATGAGAAGGATAAGCGCTCTTATATCGTTTTATTCTCAAATAAAACCGGAATGTGCGGAGGCCTTAAGAAATACTTAAAGCTCTGCTTTAGAAGAAAGATTCATACAAGAAATCTTGAAGATATCGATTGGAATAAGCTGGGTGAGAATGACATAGTTGTTTACGACGATTTCAAATTAGCTCCCGGTGAATTCCAGATGGATTTCAATGGCACAAGAGAATATAGAGATAAAATAACTGAGATCATATACGCAAATCTCGGTAGAAAAGGTAAGAAGGCTCTTGGTTTTGACGCATCCGGAGCTATCGGCGTGCACGTCAGGCTTGGTGATTTTTCAAAGACAACGGCTGCTCTTGATGCCGGTAAGAATAACATGAGAATTCAGATCAGCTGGTATGTAGCTATGGTGAATAAGCTTCGTGAAGCAGCCGGCAGGAATGTTCCTGTTTGTGTCTTTTCAGATGGAACTGATGAGGAACTTGCTGATCTTACATCCCTTCCCGAAGTTAGCCGTTTAACCTTTGGAAACAGCATAGGTGACATCGTTGGTCTTTCCAAGTTTCCTGTAATGATATCTTCCGGCTCATCTTTCTCGCTTTGGGCCAGATTCTTAGGTAATTGCAGCAGCATCTCATATCCTAATCAGATCAAGGACAGAGTGCATACCGGTGACGGTTTTGAAATAGAGCTTGGCGCAACCGATGAACTCAGTGATGATCAGAAGTTATATATTCAGAAAACCTACAGTGTAGGAGCAGATAAATGAGCAATAGTATTCAAAGGATCCTTGTATACGGTTTAGTTGCTTCTAAAACCTTTGGTGGTATTGGTTCTTTTCTGACAGAAATGAATCGCCATATGTCTGGTAATACAGTATTTGATTACGTTATTGAAGGTTCTGAATGTTCTATTCAGGATAGGATCGAGGCAGCAGGCGGTAAGATTTATTACATTTCAAATAGAGTAAAGAATCCTATAAAGAATCTTCAGGAGAACAAGAGGGTATTAAAAGAGTTGCGTAAGACTTACGATACTGTGTATTTCAATCTCTCAACATTAGGTTGGATCGAACCGATCAAGATGGCTGTTAAATTGGGCTATCACGTAGTTCTTCACTCACATAATTCCAGATTGTTGGTTGAAGATTTTAAGCACAGGTTTGTTTATAAGATCAATAAAGGACGCGTATCACATCTCAAAGCAACCCGTTTGTCCTGCTCTAAGAAAGCCACGGAGTATATGTATTCTCCGGAAAATACTGTTGAGTTTATTCATAATGCGGTTGATATAGATACATTCAGATACAACTGTGAAGACAGGCAGCAGATCAGGAAAGAATTGAATATTTCTGATAACACAAGGATCATTGGCTTTGTCGGAAGACTGTGTGATCAAAAGAACGTGTTATTCCTGCCGGAAATTCTTGCAAATGTAAAAGCTAATAGTAAAGACGATGTCGTAATGATCGTTATCGGTGAAGGAAATCAGAGAAAGCTATTAACCGATAAGATTGAACAGTTGAATCTGCAAAATTACATTCTCATGCTTGGCGATCGAGCTGATGTATGCAGATACTATCACGTGTTTGATGTATTTGTGCTTCCGTCCCTGTATGAAGGCTTGCCCATCGTTATGGTAGAAGCACAAGTGTCCGGTCTTCCTTGTGTTGTTTCTGATGTTATTACTTCTGAGGCAAACATAATTGGCAATGTTACTTTTTTACCAATTAATGACGCAAGTATATGGGGCGAAGTTATTTGTGAAAAACTGAAAAATAAGAATACAAATAGGGAATTAATGAGCGAAAAGTTGAAAGATTCGGATTTTGACATTGATCATGAAGCTCTTCGATTGGAGAGCATACTGACTGCCCAGTGATTTAGGAACAATTTATGGACAAAAAATTGAGAGAGAATTTAATATTAAATTCGTTGTATCAAATACTTGCTATATTTGTACCTTTAATTACGGCACCATATTTGGGTCGTATTTTGAAAGCTGATCAAATTGGTACATATACCTTTGTTCATTCGATAGTTAGTTATTTTTCCCATTTTGCTATGCTTGGAATAATGAATTATGGCAGCAGGGAAATTGCAAAAGTGCGTGATGATAAAAATGCACGAAGTAAAGTGTTTTGTGAAATCTATGCAATGCAGGTACTTACTGCAGGTGTGTCAGTGATTGTTTATGTAATTTATGCTTTTCTCTCACATACAGAATATCAATTGATTACAAAACTAATGATCATATGGACTGCATCTAATTTGCTTGATGTTGGTTGGTATTGTACCGGTATGGAGCAGTTTAGGACAATTGTTAAGCGCAATATTGTTATTAAGACTTTAAATATTGTCCTAATATTGACACTTGTTAGAGCTTATTCGGATCTAAATATATACACGATAATTATGGCAGGGTGTCAGCTTTTATCACAAATTATTATTTCATTTGTTGTTATAAAGGATGTTAAGATTTCTCTGCCAAAGTTCTCAGAAGTATGGCCTAGATTTAAACCTAATTTTCTTTTGTTTTTACCAACAATAGCAGCGACTGTTTATCAGGTTATGGACAAAATCATGATAGGAGCGATCAGTTCTAAGGTTGATCTGGCTTATTATGAATATGCAGATAAGATTATTCAGGTACCATTGTTGATTTTTGGCGCAATGGGAACAGTTATGTTGTCGCGCATGTCAAATGTACGTGCTAAAGCCGATGATAGTGAAGCAGGGTTGTTGAGCATGTCGATGGATTTATCTATGGTGCTGGCATCCATATTTGCTTTTGGGTTAGCCTCTGTATCCGTAGAATTAGTTGATGTGTATTATGGTGATGGATTTCATCCATCCGGTATAATTATGTTGATGCTTACCCCAATCATATTTTTGAATGGGTGGGCAAATGTTCTCAGAATGCAATATGTAATCCCAAGAGGTCTGGATTCTATATATGTTAAAGCTACAATAGCTGGTGCAATTGTCAATCTGATTATTAATTTTATCTTTATCCCTCGATATGGTTCGGTAGGTGCTGCGATTGGAACAATCATTGCACAGATAGTTGTAACATTAGTTTTTACTGTTTATTCAAGGAAAGATTTACCTTTAAAAACTTACTTGAAAAACAATATTCCCTTTATTTTGATAGGAATATTGATGTTTATAATCGTCAAATTGGTTCAATTTTTACATTCCGAAAATTTGATTGGACTTGCAATAGATATTCTTGTTGGTGGTTCATTTTATGTTTTAGCTTCAGCAATTGTTTCAAAACGTTATCCCAATCACATTATTGGGTCTGTTTTTAATAAGTTAAATCGAAAAAAGTCGAGCTGATTTATAGGGGGAAGTTGTTTGAAGAATACAGTTGTAATAGGTCAGCTCCATTTTAAGAAAAACGATATGATAGGTGCTGTTGTAAAAACAAGAAATATATACTATGGATTAGTTGAAAAATACGGTGATAGTATTATTTCGTATGTTGATATATGGGGCGGTAAAAAACGTACTGCAGCTGTTCTTATTGAAGTGTTTAGGGCTTTTTCAAAATGTGAGAATGTTATTCTTGTAAATTCTGCTATCAAAGGTCCTTTTATATTATATTTGCGACTTCTTTCAAAAATCTTTAAACGTAACGTTGTTTATATTCCTATTGGAGTGAGAATTGGTGGAAGAATCGCCTGTGATTCAAAAGCCAAGAAAAGATTAAGTTTTTGTTCAGCATTATTACCTGAAAGCGAACAAAATTGTAAAGTTTTGAAAGATTTAGGTTTTCCTGAAGTGCATCTGTTTAGGAATTTTAAATCTGTGAAGGAATTGGGATGTAGTTATAAGTCACTTCATAACAATATGACTGTTATTTCTTTTTGTACTTTCTCGAGAGTAACAAAAAAGAAGGGAATAACTGACGCTGTATTGGCGATTTCAAGAGCTCAAGAATTGGTTTCAAACAAACGATTTGAATTGCATATTTATGGCGGAATAGATCCGGATTATAAAGAAGAATTTGAATCATTACTTAATGATTATTCATTTGTTAAATATGAAGGTAGCGTTAATGATGAAGACGCAGTATTGACTTTGCAAAAGCATGATGTTTTATTGTTCCCGACTCGTTTCCCTGATGAAGGAATTCCGGGAACTATTATTGATGCTTTTGCTGCCGGTATCCCAATAATCTCATCAAAATGGTTATATTTTAATGAAATATTTGAAGACCATAAAACAGCCTTAGGATATGATTTTCTTAATGTTGATTCACTTGTTGACACGATTATTTATGCTACTAAAAACATAGACGAGTTGATTAATATTGGTCGTAATGGTCAAAAAGAATATGGAAAGTATGATTCTTCCGCTGTTCTTCCGGTTTTAGAGAAGCGATTGTTATAATTTGTATATGAATATTGAAGAAGCAACGTTACTTAGCTTGATAAAAAAGTCTCAATTTGGTATTGAAGATACCATTAATTGGTCTGATGTTGATATGAATGCATTATATGAAGAAGCATTAAATCAATCAGTCCTTGGTATTATTGCTCCGGAGATTCCTTCTGAATATTCAAATAAGAAATTTGTTGACGCACAGTATCGCCAAAAGAGATCTTATATTCTTTATTGTCATGCTCAAGATGAATTGAAGAAAGTACTGGATGATGCTTGTATCCCTTTTATTATTCTGAAGGGGAATTCATCTGCAATCAGTTATGCTGATCCGACCTGTCGAATGATGGGGGATATAGATATATTAGTTCCACAGGAATTGTATGATAAGACTAATGATATTCTTTCCGCAGCCGGATACAAAAGGGGCTACGATAACGGTAGACACTGTGGTTTTAAAAAGGATAAAACTTCAATAGAAGTACATCATCATTTCAGTCATTTCGAAGAGTATGATTTTGAAAGTTATATTATTGATGGGCTCAATTCACGCGAAATAGTTACTGTAGATGGGCATGAATTCCCGATGCTTCCTAAATTGGCTAACGGAATTGTTCTTTTGGATCATTTCAGAAGACACCTTCAATCTTCTGTTGGCCTTCGTCAAGTAATAGATTGGATGATGTATGTCTATCGTAATCTCGATGATGATTTTTGGAATAGTGAGTTCAAAGCTATTATGGAAGAAAAAGGATTGCTTCCTCTTGTAATTACTCTTACTCGTATGTGTCAAATGTATTTAGGCCTTCCTAATAATATATCCTGGTGCAAAGATGCTGATGAATCAATCTCTACATGGTTGATGGATGTTATTGTTACATCGGGGAACTTTGGGAAAAAGAATGAAAAGGGAAGTAAAATTGAATTAGTTAATGTGAATATTAAGCGTGAAGGCTTAGTCCCCATGTTACAACGTATTGGTGAGAATACATGGGATGCCTACCATAAACATCATTGGCTTAAACCTTTTTGTTGGATATACCAGGGTATACGTTTTATCCCCAAATTTATCAAAGCCGGAAGAACACCTGCACAACTTAAAGACGATATAGCACGATGTGATGATCGTTATGAATTGCTTAAAATACTAAATATCTTTTGAAACTCTTTTAGTGATTGCTATAAAATATATATGATTGTTTAAGATCCATTGTTTAGGAGATATTACTATGACAACTAATAATAAGCGTAAAAATCGCTGGATAATAGTTTCCATAATTCTTCTTATAATTTGTTTGATGCAGACAACTTTACTTGGAATTCTCTATGTAAAAAAATTAACCCCACAGAAACTTCTTTCAAAAGTAGGAATAAAAGTTAATGATGCAACAGATTATTCACTTTTAAGTTGGAATAGTTCACTCGAACAATTAGTTTATGATGCTGATATTGTATTTATTGGCGATAGCCTTACAAGAGGAGAGAACTTTCAAGAATATTTTCCGGACAGTAAGATCATAAATCTTGGACGTTCTGGTGATACAGTATATGGCGTTTCAGAACGATCCTATCTTATTAGTCATTTTACACCAGAGAAGGTTTTCGTAATGTGTGGTGTTAATAGTTTAAAGACTAATAGTATTGAAGATATTATCTCTCAATATGAATCTATGATAATAAAACTCATGAACGAAAACCCAAATTCAGAATTTTATGTACAAAGTGTATTGCCTATTCAGAATAATAAACAAGAGGGCAACTTAACAAATGAGAATATCGTAAAACTTAATTATGAATTGCAAAAGATGGCTGATCGCCTTAATGTAACTTATATCGATGTATATTCTGCATATGAACAAAATGGAGAGTTGAATCCCAAATATACTGTTGATGGTATTCATCTACAAGAAGATTATAAATACTTGTGGCTTGATCTATTAACAGAATATTTACGTTAATAATTTTACATAATGAATATTCTATTAGTATATTTCTACTCGAAGGCGTTATAGTTTTATGCCTGAAATAGACTATAGTGATGCATGAAAAAAGATTTGATTTCATTGATGATAGATGTTTTAGTGAAGAACTTTAGTTCATAGTTCTTAGTTTTTATCTTTACACTTATTATCCCTCAACCAACCTCTTAAATATCCCATTGTTTTCTATAAGATCGCTGTAGGTTCCTTCCTCGGCGATTTTTCATTATTAAACACAAATATGCTAAGTCATTTCTGAATCAACGAGAGTCAGCGAGTTGTTTTTTCGGATCATAAGTTTAGTGAAAAATATAGTAAAGAGAGAACTGCTGGCAATTGTTAGTTTTTTTTGACCTAATATTTTGTATACAAAAGCCTTCAAAGTGCGTTATATATTGATTATCTAACTAGAAACGGGTGATCAATATGTTGAAGATAGCGTTTTTCGATTCCAAGGAATATGACAGGCAGTCTTTCGAGGCGGCTAATAAAGACGGGGAGTTTGATATCAGGTTCTTTGAGACCAGGCTCACTCCTGATACATATAAGCTCGCTGAAGGCTGCGATGTTGTCTGTGTTTTCGTAAATGACGATATAAATTCATTTGTTATAGACAAGCTTTATGATATGGGTATTAAGCTCATTGCGCTCCGCTGCGCCGGCTATAACAATGTCGATGTAGAGTATGCTTACGGCAAGGTTCATGTTGTACGTGTACCTGCTTATTCTCCTTATGCGGTTGCTGAGCATGCCATGGCGTTGCTCCTTACGTCAATCCGCCGTATCCATAAGGCTTATATCCGTACAAAGGACTTTAATTTCAGCCTTGAAGGCATGACCGGATTCGATCTTCACGGCAAGACTGTCGGCGTCATCGGTACGGGTAAGATCGGCCG
>JAEEGK010005368.1_pt1 | contig 31013 bp, 19 predicted proteins | sample 8958771 | NCBI WGS metagenome assembly JAEEGK01 (sample SAMN16246547, study PRJNA631951) | gut metagenome | biome: gut microbiome; feature: rumen; material: SC-attached | host: Bos | place: Iran: Karaj | collected 2018-10
ATTCTTTTCCATTTCCATTTATTCCATCTATTTTATATTTTTTACAAATATTTTTATAATTTTCTATATCTATTTCTAGTTTTTTTTGAAAATATTTACTATATTTTATTATTTCTAATTTTTTCTTTTCTTCTAAGAATAAAAATGTATTTTGAATGTTATATTTTGATTTAATATTTTTTAATTTTATTTCAGTGTCTTTCATATTTATTTTTTTATTTAATTTAATTCTTATGTTTCATCTTTTTTTTAAAATAATAATAATAATCAAGATTCAAATATAATAAATAATCATTATTATGTTTTTATTTCATTTTGGAAATTTATAAACTGTTTAAAAATAAAATAACAAAAATTATATTTATAATTACTATATTCGTCTTCTTAAGAGTAACACTCCAAAATTTATAAAATAAGGAAACATAATTTGTTGCTCATATTAAGACAAATTTATAAAAAAAAGAAAATTTTTGTGAAAAACATAATATTTATAATTCTTTTGTCAATTTTATAAAATTTATTCATTCAAATAATTTTTGAAAAAATATATACCATTAAACAAAAACTTTCATCTCGACAAAAATGAGATATTTTTTTGATTTGTTTTGGAAATTTTATTTTTTTGATGAAGGAAATAACTTTAAAAAAATGATGATTCAAAATAAAAAGAAAGTGTAGTTCATCTTATTCAAACACCAAAAAAAATAAAAGTTTTAATTTTTTCAGAAAAACTTATAAAAAATATAATATAAAAATAATTCTACAAAAAATATCTTTCAAAATGAATCAATTTGTAAAATATTTAATAAAAAAATTCAAAATAAAAAAGTAATATATTATAATTCAGATTCATTTGACATTCCATTAACAAGTGTTTTATAATATTTTTATTAAATTTATTTTTATTCTATAACAATAAAATTATTCAATAATGAATTTGGTGCTTTTTTCAATTTTTTTAAACTTCTCATTCGAAAAATACATTAAATATAATTTTCAAACTAAAAATTCATCTCCAAAAATTTTTCCAGATTCATTTATATATAATGATATTTATATTGAAATTCCAATTGGAACACCAGAACAAATTATTCCTTTAAATATAAGATTACAATCACATATTACAGTTATTACAAGTGAAGATTGTGAAAAAGAATCAATTAAAAAATTTTCATATAAATCATCATCATCATTTAAAACTTTAAAAAAAACAAAAATGAATTTTTCTGGAAGAGAATATGAAAAAGGTTTTAAAGTAAGTGATATAATAAAAATTGGAGAAAATAAAATAGATAATTTTGAATTTTTATTAGTTGATTCAATTAATTATATACAAAGTGGAATTTTAGGATTAAAATTAAAAGAAAATCATGATTCATTAGTTGATATGAATTTTATTCATCAATTAAAAAGAAAAAAGGTTATTTCAGATTATTCTTTTTCTTTAAATTATTTAAATGATGAAAAAGGCGAATTAATAATTGGAGAATATCCTCATATTTATAATAATAATTATTTAGAAAGTAATTTTGTTTATATGAAATCTGGTGTTTCTGGAAGTTTAATTAATTGGATTATTGATTTTGATAATATTTTTTATTCTAATAGTAGAATTAAAGGTAATAAAAAAGTTCTTTTAAAAATTGAATTTAGTTTTATTATTGGAAGTCAAGAATTTTTTGATATTATAAAGAATGAATTTTTTGATAAAAATAATAAGTGTAAATTAGATAATAATAAGATTTATAGATATTATATTTGTGATAATGATGTTGATTTATCAAAATTTAATATTGTGTCTTTTGGTTTAAAAGATATTAAATATTTTTTTAATTTTACAGAAAAAGATTTATTTTTTGAATTAAATAATAAAAAATATTTTCAGATATTGTTTAATGTTAATGAAACAATTAATGAATGGGTGTTTGGGAAAATTTTTTTTAGAAAAAACTTTTTAATATTTGATTCAGATAGAAAATTAATTGGTATGTATTTAAATAAAAGTGTCTTTAATAAAACATTTTATAATATGTTAATAATCTTATTTATAATAGTAATAATAATATTGATAATATATATTCTTTTTTATTTAAAAAAAACTAAATTTATTAGAACAAAAAGAGGAAATGAATTAGAACTGTTATTAGAATAATTTTTATATTATTAATACTCTTAAATAAATTATTTAAATATTTATGATAATATATTAAAATATAATAATAAAACACTTAATTTTTAATCATATTTTTTAATTATTAATTTTTGTTTGATAATAATTTTGAATTATTTACTTTATATCTAAATGTTATTTTTATCAAATTTTCTTTCATTTTATTTTAATCTCATGTTTTAAAAAAATATATTTATATTGTTTTAATATATTATTTAGTTTAAAATGGAAAAAAAATAAAAGTTTTAAATGGGGAATAATCAAAACAAATCAGAATTAATAAAAGACCCTCAATTAAGACAATTAGAGAGATTATTATATGAATCATATAGAAAATTAAATCTTGATTTTACAGAAAATCAAATAACAACATTAAAATTAAAATTAAAGGATGCTGAAGGATATTTTTTCACAAAATTTAATTTTCTTCTTTTCTTTAATAATTCATTATTTTCAGATAATTTAAATCAATTATATAATAATTTTAATACTAAAATTGAATTATTTAGTAAAAAAAAAATAGGAAAAATTTTTGCTTTATTATTAGCACTCGATGATGAAAGTGATACATTATTAAATGGAGAAAAAATAGATTTTGATTCTTTATTTACAATAGTTTTTGAAAAATTAGAAATAAATGTTTTAATATTTTGTGATTTATCAGGCTCACAAGATATTGAAATTAAAGAATTTTTTTCTCAATTAATTGATAATTCTTGTCTTTATAAATCAGGAAGAAAATTTGATTGTGTTTATTTTCTTCTTCCAACAACAGATTATTTAATAAAAAATTCTTCAACTTTAACTTATATTGTAACAAAAGAAAAAGAAAGTTTATCAAATGCAAATGAAAATTTTACTAAATTAATTTGTTTTGAAGGTTATCAAAATTTTTTACAAGTTAATTATGAATCTACAAGTTCAAATAATTATTATGATAAATTTATTTCTAAATTAGATATTAAATTATCTTTAGTTATGTTATATTTAAAATTTAATGTTGAAATTGGAGAATTTGTTCCAATAAATGAATATCAATTTTTAGCAATTGAAACTATGATTAATTGTTCTAATGAAAATATATTTTATATTTTTATTGATAATGATTTTTGTTATAATGTAAATTTCGATCTTTTTATTAATAAAATTCTTGCTAGTTATAATTCAAAAATTAATAATAATAAAGATAATGAAGTTTATTTAAAAATAAAACTTTTTTTATCACATGAAAAAGAAGAATTTATTTTTCCTTCTTTTTTTCCTAAAATTGAAAAAATGATTTATGAATATTTTGAAAAGAAAAATAATAATATTCCAAAAAATGCATCTTTAACAATTGAATATAGTGAAATAAAAGGAAATAAAAAAGAATTATGTAATTATGTAATAACTAGAACAAAATATATTTTTAAATCAGATATAGATGGTTATGAATCAAATATTGATTTTATTAATTTTCAAAAAGTAGTTAAACATAATAAATTGTTAAGTAAATTAAATAAAAAAAACATTATGAATAAAATATATGAATTTTTAAAAGATCAAACTAAAAAAATTCAACCAACAAAAAAAAGAAGAAAAGAATCATTATGTCAAATATGTAAAAATGGAATGATATATGAAAAAGGAGAAAAATTTGATAAAGAATATAAAACAAAATTTGAAGAAACTTTTTTAAATTCTTTATAAATTAATTGCATTATACTTTTTTTTTCTATTTTTATTTTACACATAAAAAATTATGTTTAGGAGAATCTAAATAATAAATATTATATTATACAAAATTATTATTAAATAAAATATAATTTATTTTTAAACAAATAATTATTCTAAAAAATAAAAAAAAAAAATATAAAAATCAAATTTATTATTCCATTAAACTTTTTTCAGAAATAATTTTTTTAGATTGTTTCTTTTTTAAATTTTTTTCACTTCTATTACTATTTTCTTCTTCTTTTTTATCATTATCTTCATTATCTTTATCTTTTATTTCTTCTTTTTCATTATTATCATCTTTATTATCTTCATTATTATCATTTTTATTTTCATTTTCATTTTTTTTATCATCATTTTCATTTTTATCTTCATTTTCTTTTCCATCATTTAAAGTTTCAATCGCATAAGTAATTTTAGGTTGAACTTTCCATAAATTATTTTTTCCTCTTAATTCAACAAAATGTGTTTCTCCAGGTTCAACAACAAAAATAATTTCATTAGTTCCTTCTTTTTCACCAACAAAATCAACATTAGTATTTGTCGCAATATTAATTTGTTCTTTTAATCTTTTATTTTTAGTATTATTCTCATAATAATAACACAAACCAAAAGTATGTTTATAAATATAAACATCAATATCTAAATCTTTATTTTCTTTTGTATCTTTTCTCTTTTTTTTATTTCCTTTTTCTTTTGCTAATTTCTTTAAAGTCTTTTCACCAAATTGAATAGAACTTTGATAAGAAAAAATTAAATTATATTCATTAACTTCAATATGTTTAATTAATATTAATTGACTTTGTCCAGGACCAACTTCAATATGATATGAAGTACCATGAAAAGGAGGTAATAATTGTAATCCTTCAAATTTAGTATATTTAACATCTTCAATTAATTTTGCATCTTCTTCTAAATTTTCTACATAAATATATGAGTAACCTTCAATTGTACTTCCTGAATATTTTCTACAATTCGGTGCTCCATCTTGATCAAATCTTAACATTAAATTTTGAATTTTAGCACATGATATAAAAATTTTTTCTAATATTTTTGGATATAATTTTGAATCTATTTCAATTAATTCTACTTTTTCATTTGAATAACATGATATAACATAAGGTGTGTTTTCTTTTATTTTTGATAACTCACAAAATATTAAATATTCACCTGGTAATAATTCTTTTTCTAAACAAATTTCTCTTTCTTGACCAATTTTACCTTCAATATATTCAACATTATATAAATTTTCTCCTACTATTCTACTTATAATCATTCTACTTATTCCATAAATATATTCTTTTGTTATTGAATCTCTTTTATCTTCTTGTATAAATGATATACAACATTGAATTGGTTCATGAATTTCAATTGCATTTGTTACTTTCATTAATACTAAAGAATATTTTTCTGGTCGTTGATAAATTTGAATTGAAGTATATTTATAATCTTCCATATATTTACAAATTTTAATTTTAGAAAAATAATGTTTAAAATCTTTTAAATTCATAAAAAAACAATTAGAACCATTTTCATATTGTAATCTCTCTTTAAATTCAGGTGTCCAGAAACTAGAATAATCACTCCAATCACCAATCCAACCAATAGTACTCCATAAATTTCTAATTTTAATAATAGTTTTATAATTCTCATCATTATAAGGTGTATTTGCTAAATTAGAACTACCAGAATTAATTTCTTCTGGTGTTAAAGTATAAACAAATAAAATAGCATATTCATAATTTTCTTTTAAACCAAGTTCTTTTAATAATTCTTGACTTGCTTCAGTGTCACCTGCACTTGCTAAAATTAACCAATGATTATTAAAAGCTTCAATTAAAGCTTGAATTAAATCATCATTTGAATTATCTAAAGTAATTACAGGAGCATATGTTAAATCTCTTAAAATACCTTCAACATGTTTATTATCAATATTATTATATGAACCATATGCTTTTGCATAACATTTTTCTAATATTTGAACCCATAATAAATTTTTATTACAAGATGAGAAACAAAGTGAATTATTATTTTTAAAAAAAGGAAAATAATCATCAATTACTATTTCTCTTAATAAACCATCTTTACATATATTAACTGAAAAAATACCATTTTTATTTTTAGTTCTTGATATAAATATTTTTTCAATTCTATTTGGAAATTCTGCTAAAGCACTTATTACACTTATAAAATTTGAATTTGAAAATTCTCCTGGTTTAATTTCTGTTACTTCAATTTGTTCTCCAAATATTCTTTCATAATTTAATATTTCACTTTCTCTTTCCCATTTTATTTCTCTGAATCTTTTTTGTAAATTTGTTTTTTCAATATTTAAATTTAAACCTTTTGGAATTTTTATTATATTATATCCTTTTATTAATGTATTTTCATTTGGTGGAAATTGTTCATCAAAAAATTTTTGATTTGTATTATTTATTTCTTTTAATATTTCATTATATGATTGATTTATTTTATTAATGTCCATTATTTTTTTAAAAATATGTTTTATTATTTTAGATACGTTTTTTTTATCTGATAAAATTGTTCCTACTTTTAATTGTAAAATATCATGTTTTTGAATTATTGTATTTTTATAATTTGACATTTCATTTATATTTGATGTTCTTTTTGATGTTTGATTTTCACTTTTTGTATATGAACTTTTTTCCTTATTGTAACTTTCATTTGAGTCATCTTGTCCTATTTTATCTGGTTCAACTATTTGTGATTCACTTTTATTTGATGTTCTACTTGAATATGATGATCCTGATTCAGAATTTGAATCATTTACCATTTGTTGTAAGTTAAATAATGAACCTTCCATTTAGTATTTTAGTTTATTTTAGTTTATTTGTTTATTTTAAAAAAATGAAAAATATTATTTTTTATTTTTTATTTAAATTTTCAAAGATAAAAAATTATTATCCAAAAATATATAAATTATAAATTATAAAAGTATTTTTTAATTAAAAATTTAGATTTTATCATTTATTAAAAAGTTCATTTTTAACTTTATATATAAATAAATCAGATATGAAAAGGATAAAAAAAATAAAATAATAAAAAAAAATTTTTTATTGAGTATTTTCAGTATCAAAATAATTTTCAAGTAACTTAATAGTTTTTTCATAAACAACTTCAACAGGATGATACTGTAAACTTTCAAGTACATCAAACATTCCTAATTCTTCAACTTTAGTAACAATTTTATTAACACCATCAACCATTAAATATTTTTTACCATAAGCCAATAAATTTCCAAAAGCTTCTAAACTAACAGCTAAATATTTAGCATCTTTCATTTTTAAACATTCACAAATTAATTCAATTATATTTTGTTCAATTAAAATTTTCATTAAAATTGGTTTTTCAATTGAAGTTAAATTACAAACAGCCCAAATTGCTTCTTTTTGTATTTCAGGATCATCTTTTTTAATAACTTCAGTTAATAAAGGAAGAAAATTTTCATTTATTAAAATTTCAATTTGTCTTTGTGTTCCAGCTGCAATATTTGATAAAATCCAAGCAGATTCTTTTCTAATTGATTTTTTAGAATTATAAATTGTTTGTTTTAAATAATTTAAAACTCCTTTATCAATAAGTAATTGAGTTTGATTTGCATTTCCGCTTGCAATATTACCAATAATTCTAAGTACACTTAAAACAATATATGATATATCAAAATTTAAGAAAGTGAATAATAAAGGTAAAATATCAGTATCTAAAATTTGTTTTATTGAAGCTTTATAATTTTCAGTCATAAATGATAAAATCCAACAAGCATCAACTAAAAATTCTTTATCTTCAGGTAATAAATTTATTCCTCTAATAACATGAATAATACAACTTTCACAATCATCATATGACATAATAGGTTTAACTTTTAAAAAATTTGATATAGCCCAAGTACAATTTTTAATTAAACTATGTCTTTGTGTAGTAGAAAATACATTTATAATTTTATCAAAACCTTTACTTTGAATAATTTGTTCTCTTGATTTAAGAGAATCACCTGCTAAATTTCCAATAGTCCAAACTGCTTGATTTTGTAATTCTTCAATTGAAGAATCGACTAAAGGAATAATTTGATTTAAACCACCTTTAACAATTATTGTATTTGCTTGATCAGAAGTTCCAGAAGCAATATTTGTTAAACACCATAAAGCTTCATATTGAAATTCTGGATAAGAATTATTTAATAAATTAATAAAATCTGTAACTAAATTAAAATCTATTATTTCTTGAATTGGAGGATTTGTTGGATAAGATAACATTTTTCTTAAAGCGACTAAACCTTTATATTTCTGATTAATATCTTCTGTTCTAAATAATTCAATACATTTTAATAAATCTTCTGGTTGAACTTTCATTTGATTACATTGTTCATATAATTCATTTGATATTGTTAATTTATTTTTTAATGATTCTGCTTTGTCGACTGTTATTTTTATTTTCATTCTTCTTTGCATAAACATTTTTGATCTTTCATCTTTTGTTCTACTTAATTCATTTGATATTGCATTTTGTTTTAATTCTGTGAAATTTTCTGAGTTTGAATATTGTTCTTGTCTTTGATGGAATTTTTTTTCTATTTCATCTTCTGGTGTTGTTGTTGTATTTGAAAATAAATTTGAAAAATTGTTTGATTGTTGGTCTGACATTTCTTTTTTTTTTTGCTTCTGTAATGATAATTATTTAAATGAATTATTTTTTATTTATAGTATTTAGATTTGGAATTATTTTTTTTTTAATTTTTTTATTTTTTTTTATTTTTTTTTTTTAAATTTATTATCATATTTTATTATCTTATTTTATTGAGTAATTAATTTTAGATTTATTTATTATTTTAACTTAAAAAATGGAAAATAATAGTTTAATTGATAAAGTAATAAATAGATGTTCTTTTTGTTTAAATATTCCTACTATTAAAATATTTCCTCAAGAATCTGATTTAGATATTGATTATACATGTCATAAAATAAAAGGATCAATTCCTTATGAAAAATATGATAATTTATTTCCTAAAATTTTGTTATCAAAAACAAAATGTTTAGTATGTGGAAAATATTCTTCACAATCAAAAAGTTTTTTTTGTGTAAATTGTATAAGATTTTTTTGTTCTAATTGTATAGAACATCATAATAAAATAAATAATAATCATATAATAAATCAAATTCCAAAATCAGATACAAAATGTAATATTCATAATCAAAAATATAATTCATATTGTAAAACTTGTTTAAATGATATTTGTGAAGAATGTTTAAATTTTCATAATTCACATAATATTATTAATTATAATGATTTAATTATAAATGATTTAGAAAGTATTAATAATGATATTGAAAATTATGAACTTATTGTTAATTTCATTTATGAAAATAGTTTAGAATTAATTGAAAAAATTAAAAAAATGAATCAAAGATTTGAAAAACAAAATAAATTTATAATAAATACATTAAAATATTATAAAGAGATATATGAAAAACAATTAAGTCAAGAAGAATTAAATTATTCAATAATCCAAAATTTAAAACAGAATGTAAATTTTCCAAATATAAAAAATAAAATAAATGAAATTTCAAACTTAATAATAAAAATAGAGTATGAAATAGAATATTTATTTAATATAAATATATTAAAACCAGAAAAAAATTTAAAATCTCAAAAAATATTATTTAAAAAAATAGAATCAAAAGAAACAAACACTGACTCAATAAAATGTGTATTAGTACTAGAAGATGGAAGAATCGCAACAGGATCAAAAGATAAATCAATAAAAATATTTGATATAAATGAAAACTCAAATTTAAATTTTACATCATTTAAAGAAATAAAAGCAACAAATCATGTTTGGCACATGGCACAATTTAAAAATAGTAATTTAATATGTGGTGAAGATTTTGGAATAATGGAATTATTTAATTTAAAAAATTATTCTTTAATACATAAATATGAAAATGTTTCAACAAATTCATGTGCAATTTGGAATATTTTAGTATTATCACAATCACAAAATATATTAAGTTGTTGTAGACAAGGATTAAAAATATGGGAAAGTTCAAATAATTATAATTTAATTAAACAATTAAATATTTCTCTTATTCCAAATAATATAGTAATGCAAAATCAAGGATTAAATGTTATGGAATCAATTTTTGAATTACCAAATAATAAAATTGCATCCACTTCAGATGATAGTATACTTAGATTTTGGGATATTAATACTTATCAAATTATTTGTTCAATTGATAAAATTGGTTGTTGTAGTAGAACTGGTTTTGCTTTAATTAGTCAAAATTCTTTAGCAATTGCAAATAGATATGAAAAAAAAGTTACTATTGTTAATATTGTTAATTATGAAATTAATAATATATTTTTTTTTAATAATGATACTGTTTGTTTATTATATTTAAGAGATGAAAATTTATTATTAGTTGGTGAACAAAATATTAATGATATTTCTATTATTGATTTAAATAATAATAGATGTGATGATATTTTTTATTATAAAAATAATGAAGCTCAATTTAATTGGGCTGTTAATGATGTTAAGGGAGTTAATGCTATTGTGAGAATGAAAAATGGAGATTTTATTACTGTTACTTATGATAAATTAACTGAATTATGGAGATTTGTTAAAAAAAATTAGAGAAATAAAAATGTTATTTTTATTCAATTTATTTTTAAATAAATTATTTTTTACAATATTTTTAATTTAATTATAAAATGTCTGAAGAAGCTGTTAAAAATTTTTTATTTTATCTTGAAGATATTGGATTAATTAATAATATTAAAGCACAAAATTTATTAAATGTATATTATAATCTTTTTCAAAATTCAAATGATAAAAATTTTACTAATTTAATGTGTGCTACATTAATGTTTTTCTTTAATAATATGAATGAAGATGAACAAAAATTTTCAAGTTTAAATCTTATATTAAAATATTTAAATAAACAAAATGAAGATGGATTAGGAAAAATTAAAAATACATATGATAATATTGAAAAAGAAAATAAAAATGAAACAATGCAAAAATTATCTCAATATAACAATAACATTAAAAATAATAATATTAATAAAAATAAAATAAATAATTTAAATAATACTCCTCAAACATCTTTAAAAATAAAATCATCAACACCAAAAAAAATTCAAAATATAAATATAGATGAAAATTCAAATAAAAATAATAAATCAATAAGAAATACAAAAAATAATTCAGATAATTCAAATTTATTAGAAACATCTTGGGATAAAAAAGAAAGAGAAGAATATGAACAATGTACTTTTGAACCACTAATAAATAAAAGATCAAGTACAAATAATAATCAAAAAATTCCAATATATGAAAGATTATATAGTTATAATAATATATATAAAAATAGAAAAGAAATGAAAATAAATGAAAAAGAAAAAAAAGAAAATGAAGATAATTCATTTCAACCAAAAATAATATCAACACCTCAAAAATTTAGAAATAAAAGTAAAAATACTTTTGAAGATAGACAAAAATTATTTTTTGATTATAAAAATAGAAATCAAGCAAAATTAATGGGACAAATTGATAAAGATTTTAATAATAAATGTTCATTTAGTCCAAAAGTAAATTCAGGAAAACAAATAGAAAATTATTATAATAATAATAATGATATATCGTCACCAGTTCATTTAAGATTATATGAAGATGATCAAAAGAGAAGAAATAAAAATAAATTAAATGAACAAAATAATTTAAATACTCCTTTAGTAGATTATGAAAAATTAGAAGAATTATATAATCAATATAAAAATAAACCTGCTTTATTACAAAAAATTAAAGAAAAAGTTGAAAATGAAGAAGGAATTACTTTTCAACCTTATATTAATAAAAATAATTATTATTCTGATAAAGTTAAAACTGATTTTTATGAAAGAAATATGCAAATGATTGCATCTAAAAAGAAATTTATAAATGATTATAATCAAAGAGAACAAGAAAATTTTAGAAGAAATCAATTATATAGTGATAAAAGATATACACAAAATGAAAAAGAAGAAATTACTAAAAGAATTATTGATAGATTATATGGTGAAAATGGTAATAATTATAATAATTTAAGGAAAAAAGATGATAAAAGTAAGTTAAAAGATGATGAGAAATATATTGATAAAATTATGAGTTTAGATGATTATAATAAGAAAAATGAAAAGAAATAAATTTATTTTTCTTTTAGATAATTTAAAATATTTTTTTGATTTAATTTTTTAAACAAATTAAATCTATTAATTTTTATCTAATAAAATATAATATTTATTATTTAAAAAATAAATAAATTCTAAATAATATTTAAAAATAATTTTTAATTTTATATGGAAAATCGAAAAAAATTTTGTTTTACAATTGTAAAAAATAAATACATTAATTTTTATATAATAGGAAAACAGAAAGTTCATAAAAAGAAATTCATTCTTAAAGAAAAAAAACAAATTTAATACTTTAACTGCAAAACATAATGATAAATTAACAATAAATTGTAATTCATCAAAAAATATTCGCTCTATTCAAAAAAGTAGTTCTGATATTTATTCTTTTAAAAAATATAAAACAAAAAAATTTTATGAATCATCAATTGGTTCTTATAAAACTTTAATATCAATAATTGAAAAGATAAATAAAAAACAATATGGTAATAATATTTCAATTTTTGAAATAGCTAAAAGAAATCTTATTAATAAACAAAAATTAAAAAAAATGGAAAAACAATTTTTAAAATCTCAATTATATGAAAATAATAAATTAAATAACTATAATTCAATAGATAATTATGAAATATCATCTCCTATTAATAAAACATATTTAAATAAATCTACTACTACTAATATAAAAGAATTTGAAATGAAATTAACACCTTTTCAAAAAAATAAAAAAGAAAAATTAAATAGAATTAAATATCAATTTGAAAAACCTCATTTTTGTATTTATAACAATTATCATAATAAATATTTAAAAAAAACAAAAAATTATTTTAGTTTAGATATGAATAAAAATAATAGTTTAATAAAGGATTTTACTAAAAGTTATAGTGGTAATTTTCAAGATAAAATTAAACCAAAACTCAATTTTCATTCTCCAAAAATAAAAAAAACAATTAACCTAAAAAAATTCATTTATAATAATAATTTTGGAATAAAAAACCTTTTAATTACAAATATAAACTTAAGAAATATTATTAATAATCAGAGTTAATATAAAATTGAGTAAAAATCAAAAAAAAGTTGTCAAATATAAGTATAAATAAATTAAATATATATATATTTTAAAATAAAATAATTAATATGTAATATTTATAAATTTAATATTTCCGATTTTTAAAACAAAAAATACAAAATTTAGATTTTTGATTTTCCATATTACAATAAGGACAAAACCAAATAGAACTTGAATTTTGATAATCAATTTGTTCTTTTAAACTATTTTTTTCTAAATTACTAATATATTTATCATTAAAACTATTTCTATCTAAATTATAATTATTATTATTAATATAATTTCTATTTGAAAAAGGTGTAGAAAAAATACTTATAATTGTTGGTGCCTCTGAATCATTAATTGAATATCTACATTTATTACATTTTAATTTATAATATGGATTTAAATAACCACATTTCCAACAAGGAATTTTATCTGAAGGTTCATATTTAAAATTATATTCTTCTTTAATTTTCATTTTTTGTTTTTTTTCTTTCATTTTTTTTATTTCTTCTTCACTCATTTTTCCACTTTGAATAATATTTATTTTATTATTTCCATGAATTATTTCTTCATAAGCTTCATAATTAAAAGTATTACAAATTTTACATCTAAATACATCTTTTTTATTATATTTATTACATTTTTCACATTTCCATTTATTACTTATATCAATATCATCTTCTTCTGTTTTTTTTCCTTCTAATTCATCTGCTTTTGACATCATTTTATATAACATTTTTTCTTCTTCTATTAAATTATCTCCATAATTTTTTCTTCTTGTCATATTATCTTGTAAAGATTTTAAAACTTTTTTTAATTCCTCTCCTTCCATTTTACTCTTTGATGATTCATCTGGTCTTATTTTTCTAAATTTTAAATCTTCATTTTCTATATATATTTTTTTTCCTTTATCAACATCTTTACTATATTGAATAAATTTCGCAAAAGTTAATTCATCAAAATCTTTATTTTGTATTTTATCTTTATCTTCTTCATTTATTTCAATATAAAAAAGTAAAATCGGTAATAATTGTTTTTGTATTATTGTTTCAATTACTTTATTTGGATTTTTTAATTTCATAATAGTCATATCATTATAATAATTCCATTCACATTTATCAATATTAAACATAATAATTGAATAACTATCATTATTTTCTTTTAAAATTATTGATTGTAAATAATAAGTTTTAATTATTCTATCATCATAAATTGTAAAAAAAGAATCATTATTTATCATAAATGGTATCATAAAAGATATATTACAAATATTAAATAAAGTTCTATTATCTATAGAACCAAAATTTATATTAGTTAATAAATATTTTTGAGAAGTTAATAATATTCTATTTGTAAGTATATTTGGTTGATTACAGTCTTCATTACATTTCATATTTTTTGATTTACTATAATTATTTTTTTCTAATTCAAATAATCTATCATTAATATCATAAAATGTTAATTGTTCTAATTCATAAATTAAAACTTCAGCATTAATTTCAAAGAAATAATTACAAAAAAAAACTTTATAAAAATCACTCATAAAATTACAATTAGTACAATAACTTTGTTCTACTATATTAAAAAAAAATAATGAATGAGCTAAACATTCTTCATTACATTGATTTTCATTTAATTCTGTAAAATCTTCTAAATTTAAATTATAATTATGTAATGAATTAATATAAATATAAATAACATCAATTGGATCTTTTAATACAAATTTTTTTTCATATAAATCAATTAATTCTGATTTTAAAGTAGTATTATTAATAAATCTAAATTTTGAAGGAAATTTATTTATAAAAGCTTTATTTGATAATTTATAATATTTTTCAAAAACAATTTTTAATTCATAATAGATATTAAATCTATATTCTAATGGAAAATCATTATTTAAAATTAAATCTCTAAATTCTATTATTTGATATAATAAATGAACAGATGCATTAACAAATGAATTATTTTCATCTAATTCACTAGTCATTTTTACTTTTAAATCATTATCATCAAAATCTAAATTTATTTTATTTTCTTTTTCATTACTCATAATAAAATTTTCAAATTAAAAAAAAATATATTAGTAACTAAAAATAAATAATTAAAATGGATAAAAAACCTTATAAATTAATAAAAACAACTAAGCCAGAATTAACAATTGATAAAGATAATACTCAAATAAATGACTCTAAAAATAATACAATAACAAGTAATTTTAGAAATGAAAATGAAAAAAACGAAAAATATTGTACAGATATATCATTATCAAGATTATTTCTTCATAAAAGAAATAATTATTATACTGAAAGAGGTTTATTAAAACAAATTTGCATATCACCAAAAGATATTGTATCAAATGTAAATGAATCATATGATTATTTAGCAAAATTAAAATTACAGAAAAATAATCTTACTAAAAAAATAAATTCAAAAATATATGATACAATAAATAGATTTGAAAATTATAAAGATAAATGTAAAGAAATTTCAAGAAGTTTAACTAGAAATCATCAAAGAATTAATAATAATAACATTAATTCAAAAAATAGTACAAGTTATAGTTTTTATCAAAATTCAAAAGTTAAAGAAATGGGAGCATTACTTTCAAATAATACAGTATTAAAAAATGAAAATAAATTCTTTAAAAATTTAGTTCGTGAATTAAAATTTTATTTTGCAGAAGATTATGATATTATAAGTGAATATTTTAAAATAAATTCAAATTTAATTAAAAATGAAGGAAGACAAATAAAATTATTTAATATTGCTTTTGATTTAGTAGAACAAATTATAGAAATTTATGAAGAAAAAAATATAAAAAATATATGGGATACTGCAATTGAATTATATAATGCTTTATTTGAAGATTTTAGAGATCAATTATCTTTTAGTTCATTAAATAGAGCTAATTTTTTATATAAACTTTGGAATGCAAAACAAGAACAAATTGATAAGAAAATACAAAAAATAAATGAATCAATAAATGATTCTGGTATTAAAATGGAAAGTTTAAATGAGAAAAATAGTCATTTATTAGAAGAAATAAAAATATTAAATGGAAAAAATCATAAAATAGAAGGTGAGAAATTTAATTTAAAAAATGAAAATGAAAGATTAAAATTAATAATACCAGAAAAAGATAAAAGAATAGAAGATTTAGAACATATTATAACAGATTTAAATGAAGATTTACAAAAAAGAATTAATTCATATTCTGATTTATTAAATAAATATAATGCAAGAATGAAAGGACAAAAAATGTTTCAAGTTAAAAGATCAATAAGTCAATTAAATTTTGAAGATGATTCATCATCAAAAATGAGTTTTGAAGAACAAGAATTAAATGATAGTATATCAAAAAATAATGATATTCCAATTAAAAGAATGAGTAATAATATATTAAAAAAAAATTCATTTAAAGATCCAATAATAGATAAAAAAAAATATCCTGCAAGAAATTCAGTTGTAATAGAAGATCAAAGAAGAAATCAAATATTAAGAGGAGTTATTAATAAAGTTAAAAAAAAAGGAAATGAAAGTAATGTAACTTTAAATAAACCTTTAGAAACGTTTAAACATAGACCTTCAATTTTTCAAATGGGATTAAAATCAAAAATAAAACAAACTAGTGATATTATTAATGAATTTCAAAAATTTGAAAGCAATCCAAATATTTTTTCCGACAATATTGAATTAGAAAAACCAAATGTTATTGAAGTTAAAAAAAAAGATGAAAATAATAAAAAAAAAGAAGAAGATAAAGAAATATTAGAATTAGATTTATATATGAATAAAGGAGTTGAATTTATTGAAAAATTTAAAGATGAATATATACAAACTGATATTACAGGAAGTACAAATGATGATAAATTAACAAATAATATTTTAAAAGATTTAAATAATGTAAATAATGAAGAAATGAAAAAAAAAATGAATCAATTTATGGTTGAATATGATTTAAAAGTTCAAGAAGTAATAAAATTAAGAGAAGATTTAGAAAAATATCAAGATACAAATGAACAAATTGTTGAAACATATACAGATATGTTTTCATCATTAAAAGAAACATTAAAAAATTCAAATGAAGAAATAGATGAATATTTAAATGAAAATGAAAATAGATTAAAAGAAAAAGGAGAAGATAATTTAATAAATTTATTTAAACATTTAATAAAAAAAGCAAAAGAAACAATAGAAGAAAATAAAATTTCAGAAATGTATGATTTTGGGCCAGAATATGCATCACATATAAGAAGAAATTCAATTGATACAAAAGATGAAGAAATTGAAATTAATAATAATATTATTTCTTCTTCTCCTAAAAGTGAAAATAAAAAAAAATATTCAAAAGGAAGAAGAAGAAGTTCTATTATTGACTTTAATAAAATTCAACAAGTTAGAACAAAAGCTTTTCAAAAAAGAAATGAAATTGTTGATTTTAATAATGAGAAATTTAATTATGAAAGTATTTATCTTGATTATTTAGGAAGAAAAAAAGAAATTAAATTAAGTATGACTTTAAGAAAAGTTTTAAGAATTGTTGATTCTATTTTATTTGATTTTATTGAACAAGCTTATTTTAGAAAAAATAAATTAAATTTTAGTAGAGATGAAAGATATATTGATTTTGGAGAAGCTGTTTATTTTTATTTTTTAAAAAGTTTTGGTGTTGAAAAATTAGTTCATAAAAAATATATTGGATTTTTAAGAGGTTTATTTGAATATGAAAATGAAATTGAAAGAATTAAAATTTTTTTAAGTTTACTTCAAATTAAAAGATTTGAATATAATGAAAAAAAAAAAACTTTATTTAGAAGAAATTCAAATGAAGATGATGATTTTACTGATTTTTATTCTAATTTTGTTTCACGTCAAATTATTTTAACAATTCAATTTTTAAGAGTTAATAATTTTATAATTAAAACAACTGATGAACAAGGAATACCAATTATTTATATTAAATATGCTAGATTATCTGATAATTTAATTTCTCATTTTTCAAATTTTCATATTTCACAAGATATAAAAGATAAAATTAATAATGGAATTGAAAAAAATAAAAAAAATGTTGATAAAATAATAAATTCTGTAATTTTATTTGAAAAATTAATTAAAATGTTAATTAATATTTTTATTGTTTATGAACATACTTTTTCTAATACTTTAAGAATTATTTTTAAATCTTTTTGTCATGAGGATAAAATAAATAAATTAGAATATTTAACTATTAATGAGTATTTATTAGGACATAGAGTTTCATTTGATTTACTTGATAAATTATTTTCTATTGGGAAAGAAACAAAAATGGATTTTGAAAGATTTGAAACAAATGTTATTGAATTAGATAATTTAGATATGATAAAATTTAATCAATTTTCAAATATTAGTATTGATCAAGTTAAAAAAATATTATTAAATTTAAAAGAAATTGTACAAGCAAATCAATTGACAATTTTTGATAAAATTATAAATAGACTTAAATTAGTTAAATATAAACAAATAACAGATTTTTTTATTGAAAAATGTAATAAAGTAAAATTTCAAATTAGTATTACAAATGATGAAGATTTTGAGATACATCATTTTCTTGCAATTAAATTATTAGATCAAGTATCATTATTTTTATATCATGATAATAAAATTACAGAAATTTTTGGAAATTTAGAAAAAATATATAATTTAATTTCAATTTATAATCCAAGTGAAACAGAAAATTATCTTTTATCATATATAAGAAATAAAAATTTAAAATAAAATTCATTTTTTTTTAAATTATATTAATATAAATTGAATTATTATATAATAATTATATTTTTTATTCATATAATTGTATATTAAAATCATCTCCTCCTGAACAAAGAATTCCATTTAAAGTTTGAATTAAACAATTAATATTTTTATTATTATCTTTATTAAAAGTTTGAATAGGTGAAAATGTATTATCTCTAATAATAATTTTATTCCCTGAACAAGATGCATAATTTCCTCCAAATAAATGAATAATACTTTTAATTTTAGAATCATGATAATCAATATCACTAATTAAATCAAAAGTTTCTGAATTATAAAGATATTTATAAATTCTTCCATTATTATCACCAATTAAAAAAGAATTATAATCATCAATATCTGTAAAATCATTTATAATTTTACATAAGACAGAAATTTCATTTTTAAAATTAATATTTTTAATACATTTAACATTATTATCATATATAAATATATGTTTATCATCACCACCAGAGGCAAATAATTTTTTATTTAATTTTATTAATGAAGTAACCCAAGAAGTATGATTTTTAATTGGTTGACTTTCTTTATATAAATTATTCCATTGCATATTAAAAATTCTCATTTCTCTATATGAACCACAAACAATCCTTCCATCATCTAAATTAATTATATCACATATATTATTACTTATATCTTTTAATACATTTATACATTTAAATGAATCATTATATATTTTCATTTCTTTATATGAACCTGATATTAATCTCATATCATTTAATAATTTTAATGTTTTTATTGGGAAATTATTATCTTTTATTATATGATCTGGTTTTGTTAATTCTTTATTCCATATTATTATTGTTTTATCTTCACTTCCTGAAACTAATCTTCCATCTTTTAATAAACATAATGAATTAATTACATTTGTGTGTTTTAATAATTCTTTTTTATATGTAAAATTTTTTAAAGAAAATAAATATTTTGTATTATATAAGAAACTATCGTCTATTTTATTTATTTCATTTATTATTGTTGATAAATATGATTTTGTTTCTTTTGGATAATATAATTCAATATTTATTAACTCACAATTCATTATTTGATACATACATAAAATTGGATAATCAACACTTTTTGTTATAGTTGAATATTCTTTATAAAAAAATTGATATAAATTTTTTATTATTTGAATTAAAATATTTTTATATCTTAATTTTTCACTTAAATTAGCCAAAAAATCTTTTTTTGCTTTATTTATTATTTCAATTAATTGAGTTATTTGTTCATTAAAAGAGTTTATTGTTTTATCATATTGATTTTTATATTTATTATCAATTTCATTTAAAAAAGTATTAAATTCATCAAAATTATTAAATTTCATATTATCAACATTTTTAATTATTTTCATTTTTAAATCATCAAATGAAATATTAGAATGATTAAAATGTTCATTTCCTTCAATAAGACATAAATGACAAATTAATTTGTGACAATCTTTACAAAATCTATCTAAAAAACAATTTGGATGTGAAATACAAGTATCATTATTTGGTGGTTCATCTTTTGAAAGATGATGATTACTAAATAAATCAGAATGACTTTCTTGACATTTTTTACATAACCAAATTTTACAATCTAAACAATATTCTATAACATTTAAATTATGCTTTGAACATTGTTTTTCAATTGTTTTTGTATTTATTTTATTTGAAATATTTTGAATTTCTTTTATATTTAAATATAAATTTCCTTCATTACATTTACAATTTAAAGTTATATTTGTTTTTGATGGTAAGATATTTAAATAATTTGTAAAAAGTAATCTTCCTATACAATAAATACATATTTCATGAGTACAGTTATCAAATATATAATAATAATCATTTTTGCTTTTATTTGGTTTAAATTCTGTTATCATTGTAGGTTCATTATTTTCTTGTGATTGCTGATTTTCATTACTTAAATAAGTCTTTTCACAATATATACATTTTTTTTTTTTGTTAATTGTTTTAGACATTTTAAATTAACTTTTAAAATGTTTAATTATTTTTTGTAAAATTTAAAATTATTTTTTTTTTCAAATAATAATATTTTAAATTAAATATTTACTCTTATTAATTTTATGTAAAATGTGTACTTTAATAAATTAATAATATTTTCATTTTTAATATAAATGAATTTTTTAAAATATAAATCATAAGTATTTATTAGGTAAAAATATTTTTCAGTTTTTTAAAAAGATAAATCAATAATTAAAGTGCTGAATAGATAAAATTTCAAAAAAAATTCTAAAAAAATAGATGAATTAATTTTATAATTAAATAATATTAAATATAATAGTAGAAAAAAAACATTTTGATTAAAATGTGTTTTAAAAGAATCAAATAGAAATCACTTGAAATCACTTTTCTTATTTGAAATTCTTATATTAAGAAAATAAGATTTAAAAGCAATTAAAAAAAATATTTAATATTATAATATTTTTCATTTTTTATTTATATTTCACAACATTTTAAATCATGAATATATATTATTATCATTATCTCTCACTTCTAATTGTTATTTCTTTTGTAATATTCATAAATATATCTTCAATATTAGAAGAAATATTTAAAGAAGAAACTTCAAAAAATTTTAAATTATTTAAACTAGCATATTCTTCCCCTTTAATTTTTGGAATAACTCTATTTTTTTCATTATCTGATTTATTTCCAATTAAAACTATAATAGAATATTTAGAACCATGTTCTTTAATATCATTTAACCAATAATCTAAATTATTAAAAGATTCTTGATTAGTAATATCATATAATATAAAAGCACAAACAAAATTTCTATAATATGCTGTTATATGATGATGATATTTTGGTAAACCTGCAGTGTCCCATATTTGAATGGATACTTTTTTTCCATATAAAGATAATCTTTTGACCCTATAATCTACACCAATTGTAGATTCTTCTTCTTTAATTATTTTATCTGTTAAAGATTGAAGAAAAGTTGTTTTTCCTGTACCAGAATTTCCTACTATTATATATTTAAAATATAAAGAACTTATTAAAATTAATATAATTTTTACTCATTATCCATCACTTAATATAATCAATTTTATTATTATTTATTTTTATAAAAAAATTCAATTATTTTTTTTGGAATGAATTAAAAAATAAAAAAATATTTTTAAACATATAGTAAACTTAATAAAATTTTAATTAACAAATTTTGTCTAATAGCAGCTATAATAATAATATAATCAGAAATAAGTGAAAAAACTTTCTAAATTCAATATTATAATCCATTTTAACTAACTTTTCAAAGTTATAATCAAATATTATCTTCATCATCTTCTTCAATAATTTGAAAATTTTGAGGAGAAGATTTTATATCAATCTATTTTTCTATTTTCATTTTAATTTTAATTAAATTAAATGAATAAAATGAATTATCATTTTTAATAAAAAAATATTAATTTTTAATTTATTATTATATTAAATTATTATTCTTCTATATCTGAATAACATATAAAAATTTTATTTTTATCTTGAATTAAGAATTTTTCACCATCTTCATTCCAAATAATTTTATTAAAATTAAAAGAATCAATTGGTAAATTAAATATATATATATTATTAATTGAATAAATATAAATTGCTAAATTTTTTGTAGCGATTATTAATTTATTTTCAGAAGGTGACCATTTAAAATCATTTATATTATTATTAAAAATAATTATTGAATTAAGAGTTAATGTTGGTATATACCAAATAAAAATAATATTTTCATATAAATTATTTTTTGAAGCCAAATATAATGAATCAAAACTAAATTCCATTAAATCAATACTTTTTTCATTTTTATTACTATTATTTATATTTTTTATATTACTTTTAAACAAATTAACATTAATATTTTTAACTAAATACATATCAAATTTACCATTATCTTCTTTAATAATATTAACTTTTTCATTTTGATTTTCATTTTTTAAATTAATATCATCAATATTATGTGATAAAGAAGTAATTTTTTTATAAGTAATATAATGAAATAATCTAATATTATTATCCCCGTAACCAACACAAATATAATGTCCATTAGGACTAATATTTACTAAAGTAATTCCTAAATTATTATTATAAGCTTCATTTATCATTAATAAATTTCCAGTAGGAGAATAAATTAATAATTTACAATCAATTTCATTTTCAAAGACAATAATAGAAGAATTATCCTTTGTCCAAATTAAATTTTGTAAATCAGAAGTATTTGATGGAAATCTACTTAATAAAGAGTAATCACCTGTATAATAAACACTAATATAATCTTTTACATTTTTCCTTTCTGCTAAAGCAAAAAAATAACCATTTGATGAAAATGAAAAACCTTTATTTGAAAATTTTGGATATGATATAAATGAATTATTTTTTTCTTTTGTTAAATCCCAAATATCAATTCTAATATTATAATTTGAAAAACATAATATTTTAGTTGAATCTGGTGACCAAATTGTGTTTGATATACCAAAAATAGGTTGTGATATTTTTATTATTGTTTCATTATTTATAAGTGATTTAATTTCAATTTCATTTACTTTATATAAACCAATTAAAATATAGTTTGAATCTGGTGAAAATTCAATTTGAGTAACTTGAGATGAGAAATTAAATCTTGTTATTTTTTTTAAATTATTTGTTTCATAAATTACTATATTTGTTCCTTTTGATATTGATAATAAATTTCCATTTTTTGAAAAAGTTGAAAATCCAGAAAATTTAATACAATTAGATAATTTCATTAATTTTAAAAAAATATTTTTTTATTTTTTATATTACAATTAAATTATGTCTTTAACAATATATAATATTAAATATACTAATATGATTGAAAAATCTAAAAATCTTAAAAATTATATTTAATAACCTTATTATAGAAAGTTCATTTTATCATCATAATAATCCAAAATAAAATAATAAAATAAATTATAAAAAAAAATATTTTTATTTTTCGATAATAGAAAAATTTATTTCTCCAATAATAAAATCCATTGCACCATTTAATTGAATTGATTTTCCTTCATTTAAAAGTAATTGACTTCCATTAGTACTTCCATTATCAATTAAAAAAAAAACATTATTAATTTTATCTAAATTAATAGTAATATGAGTTTTACTAATCAAATGACTTTTAATATTAATAGTACAATTATTTCTCCCTATAGTAATTGGTATTTTACTATATTCAAACATATAATTTTTTTCTTCTCCTATATCACTACCTTTTTTCATATTAATATAAATTTTTTCTTCTTCATTATTAATTAAAATTGAAAAAATAATATTACCCATTTTAATATAATTTTTACGCTCAAAATCTAAAATAATTTGAGTAAATGGATTAATAGATAAAGAAAAATAAATCCCTTTTGCTAAAGATCTTAATATATAATGAGAAATTTTTTGTTCAAAATATATATAAAATAAAGCCATTGTTTTATTTATATTTGGTTTGGTAATTTCATTATTTATGATAACATCATTTACATGTGAAATGGAATTATTTTCATAATAATTTATATCAACTCCAAAAAATGTTAATTTTCCTTTATATGGTCTTTCTACACCTTGAACACCAAATTCATCAATTATTATATTTTTTTTATTTAAAAATAAATTTGGAAAAGTTAAAGGTGGTATTATTTGTAAAATTTTTTGAGATTTATTCATTTTATTCTTTTCTTCTATTATAGATAATTCTTTTACTTCTCCTTTATTAAATAAATTTTTGTCTCTAAATTGACGATAATTTGAATTTTGGTTTTTTTTATCATTAGTATTTTCTGTTATATTGTTTGAATTTTGTTCAATATCTACTTCAATTTCTTCTTTTTTTATATTATGTATTATTGATTTATTACCACATAACTAAAAACTAAATTATAAAAATTTATTATACAAAAGAACATATTTCCATGATAATTTATTTTTAATGTTTTTTTTTTTATCTTGAATGATTGAATTATAAAAATTGTATTAATTTAAAAATTTAATAATATTCTTTTAATTTAAAATTGCAAATATTATTTAAAAAATTATATTCATTATTATCTTTTTTTTCAGAATCATTTTCTTTTAATTTTAATTTAGCATCTTCTATTATTTTACATGATTTTAAATATATTGTTTCAATTTGTTTATTTTGTAAATTTAAAATATTATCATTTTCATTTATAATATTCAATTTATTTTTTACTTCTTTAAATTTTTTAAAAACTATATCATAATTTGTTTCAAAATCAATGTCCATTTCATTTTGATTAGGTTGTCTTTTAATAAGATTAATTAATTTATTTAATTCAAGTAAAATTTCATCATAATTGATTCCTTGTTTAAGTTGATTTTTCAAAAGACATAATTTATTATTTTGTTCGTTAAAATTATTATTAATATTATTTAAATTTTGAATTTCACTTTCTAATAATTTAATTTGTTCTGAATATTCATATCCTAAATTAAAATTATTTATTTTTTGAATATAAGAAATATATAAATCATTTAATTCATTTTTTAATTCATTAATTTCATTTATTTGTTTTTGAAAAATTGGCTCAATTTTTTTCATAGTTTCATCATATATCATTTGTTGAATAGGAACAATTTGTGATTGTATTAAGGAAGAAATATAATCTATCATATCTTTTGTATATTCACCATTTATCATTGGATTTGATAAATTATATACACCAAGTGAATTATTTACTTTATTTAACATTGCTTGAGTTTGCATATTAACTATTATTTATTTAAATTCAAATTATATAATTTTCACATTTATATTTTTAATTTAAATATTTAAAAATGATACATGATAAAAATAATATTTTATTCACTACTCAAGAATTATTAAATTCAACAACTTCTCAATTAAATAATTATAATGATATTAATAATTTTAAAAGAGAAAATCAGACAATGCCAAATTTAAATTTTAATATGAATTATAATACAAATTTCAATAATAATGAAAATTTTAATAAAAATTTTAATCAAAAATATATAACTCAAGAAGATGAAAATAGTTATGGAAGTCATTTTGATGAAATTTCATATTATAAAAATATGTTAAATAAAATGAATAATGAAATTGGACAAATGACAAATAAATTATCTGTTTTTGAAAATTCAAGTTTAAGTAATAATGATTTGAGTAGTAATAGAAGTAATTTTAATAATAATTATAATAATAATAATAATAATAATTTTGAAATTAAAAATAATATAAATAGAATTAAATTTCCAAATGATGATATTAATAATATGATTAAAGGAAATAATAATAATTTAAAAGAGAAACAAAATAATAAATTAGATGAATTAGAAGAAAATAGAAAATATCTTTTATCTAAAAATCAAGAAATTGATAATCAAATAAGTCAATTAGAAAATTATAGTAATAAAAGTAATACAATTCAAAATGATAGAAATTATAAAACATCAACTCCAAGTATGAAGAAAAAAAAAGCATTTTCAAAAAAATTATCAAAGGAAAAAGAAATAAAAAAATTAAATAATAGTTTTACAATAAATACAAATAGAACTTTGACAAGGGGAAATTCAAATGAAAAATTAAAGAAAATTCAAAATATTATTCCAATAAATGATAAACAACAAAATAGTCAAATTTTCTTTCAATTTGATTTATTAAAACAAATGTTAAATTCACCAAGTAATGAAAAAAATGATAATGATAGGAAATTTTTTATTGAAAAAATAAATATAATTTCAAATATATTTAAAAAACAAATTGAACAAATGCAAAAACAATATCAAATAAATTTAGATAAAAAAGAAAAAAAAATTCAAAAACTTGAAAAAGAAAATGATGAATTAAGAAAAAAAGTAAATAAAATAAAAGAAATAATGAAATAATTTACCATATTTTCATATTATTTACTATTTACAATAAATTAAAAAATTGTTTATTATTTTTAAAAAATTTTAAAATTTTTTGAAACAGAATAAAACTTTTCAGAAGAAAATTTTCTTTTAACAGCTAAATATTGACTATTATTTAATTGAAAAATATATTCTTTTAAATCTTTATAACATTCTTCAATATCTTCAAATTTATAACCACTTACTTTCCATAAATCATTTTCAACAAATAAAACTTCTTGTTTTTTTGCTAAATAAATTGCACTAGTTGAAATAATACTTGGAGAATATTTTATTTGTTTATAATTTAATAATGATAATTCTAAAAAATATTTTACTAAATAATATATGTTATTATCTAATTTAAGATAATAATTATAAATTTCTAGAAATTTTAAAGATGATGGATTTGTAATATTAAATTCTAATTTTTTTAAAATATCATATTCCATTTTTAAAACTTCATCTTTTGAATAAGTATTATCAGTCATATAAATAAAGTCTTTAATTTCAGGAAAATAAATTTCTTCATATTTACATGCAATTAACATTGAAGTAATTCCTATTAATTGTAAATTTTCTTTTGTTGCTTTTGTTTTACTTAAATATCTATCTATTATATTAATTGTTAAAAATAAAGTTTCAGGTAATAATTTAAATTTTAATTGAACATCAACTAACCAATCAAGTAAAATTATTCTCATTCTTTCATTTACTTCTTTTTGTATTTTTTCCATATAATTTTCTGTTGGTAAATGTAATTTTTCTGTATCTTTTAAATGAATAAATATATCATTAATATATTCATCACAATTTTGTATATCTTCCTGAGTTATATTTGATAATTTTTTTTCTTTATTATTATTTTCTTCTTCTATAATATAATTTAAAATATTTGAATTATCTTTATAGTTATTTTTTTTGTTTATATTTAAAAAATCATATATTATTTGATTATTTATATTATAATTATGAATATCATTTTTTTTTTGGAAATTTATAATATGTTGGGCTAAATTTGTATATGGTTTAATATTATTATTATTATTAGACTTAATACAACTTTTTTTTGTTTGATTTTGTATATCCGTTAAATTAACTAAATCTGTTATATCTCTTCCAAATTCTCTTAATATTTCTTTTGCCCTTATAATTGAATTTTTTTTATTTAGTTGAATATTTTCATTACCACAAAGGTTTTCTTTATTTTCATATGCTCTTTTTTTCCTTAAAAATATTTTATTTTCTCTTGTTATACTCATAATTTTTAACTGATTTTTAATTTTTATATGCTTAAATAATTAAATAAAAAATTATTTATTGTTATATTAATATTTTAATTTTTTTTATTTATAATTTTCTTAATAATATAAAATACTAAAAAATAATAAATGATAAATAATAATAATTTTAAAGTTGATAGTAATTCTAATCCAATAATTCAAAATAATTATGAGGAGAAAAAAATAATCAATAAAAATTTTTTAAATAATAATAATAATGATAAAAATAATTTAAATAAATTAGAAGAATTAAATTCTTCAACAAATCTTATAAATAATAATGAAAAAAAAGAATTATATGAAGAAAAAAATTTTAAAGATGAAATTATTGAAAAAGAGAAGGAAAAAATTGAGATTCAATCTAATCAAAAAGAATTAAAATTACAAAGAGAATTAGAAAATGGTTATAAAAATGAAATAAATGACTATATTGATAATATAAATAAATTAAAAAATGAATTAAGATTAAAAGATGAGAATTTAACAAAAATATCACAAACAAATGAAACTTTAAGAAAAAATTTATTTCAATTTTCTGAAAAAGTAAATTCTTTATTTAATAATTCAATAAATCAAAATAAGACAATTCAAAAATTAAATGTAGATATATCAAAGAAAGAAAAATTACCATTAGAAGAACAATTAAAAATGAAAGAAATGCAATTAAAATCAACACAAAATTTGTTAAATTCAATGATTAAAGAAAATAAGTCTTTAAAAGTAAAATTAGATATATTTAATAATGATGAAACAAAAATGAAAATATTAGATGATTTAAAAATTAAAGATGATGAAATTAATAAATTAAATGAAGAAAAAAAAGAATTAAAATTTCAATTAGAAGAACATAAAAAATGTGTAAAACAATTTGAAATATATAAAAAAGAAATTAACAATTTAACACAAAAGTTAATAAAATATAAAGATAAATATATAAAACTAAAATTAGAATATGATAAATTAAATTCAAAAGATTTAAATAATAAAAATAATACTAATAATATTAATTTAAATTTATCTAAAATAAAAAAGAAAAAAGTTGAAATTACAAAAACTCCTTTTCAAAATGAAGATAAAAAAAAATTAAATATATCAAAATCAGAAACCGATTTAAAAAAAAATAATAAAATTAATTGTTTTTCCTTATTTTCTGACATTGAAAAGAAAGCTATTTCTACTTTATTTAATAATCAAAAAGATTTAAATTCTTTTAATAAAAAAATTTCAATTATACAATCATTTAAATCATCAAATGAAAATTCTTTAAGAAATACAATTAAATTATTAAAAAATGAACTTGTTGAAAAAGAAGAAATAATTCAATATTTATTAACAATATTTAAAGAAAATGAGCAAATGTTAATTGTTTCTCTTAATCAAAATAATGAGTCAGATATAACAAATCAAATTTTAAAAAGAAAAATAAATGAACAACAAGAAATAATAAAGAATTTACAAAATGATAATAACAATCTAAAAAATGAAGATTTAAATGATTTAAAAAACAATGATATTTCAACAAAAATAAAACTAAAACTTAAAGAAATTAAATATTTAAAAAAAGATTTAAATGATAATCTTAAATCATTCAGACTATCTTCAAATAATATAATGAATTCAATTGATTCTTTACTTCCAAAAATGATTAATAGTAATAGACCTAATAATAAAAAGAATTTATTAAATGACAATAATAAACATCAAATAAAATTGAATAAAAACACAATAATTCAAAAATAAAAAACTTTATATAACAAAAATATAATATTTTCAAAATATCAAAAAAATATTTATATAAAAAAATTAATAAAAGATAAAAATATAAAATATTATTGTAAGTTAACATTTCCATTTTTTTAAAATAAAAAAAATTTTAATCTTTCCTTTTTTTAAATTCAAAAAATTTATTTATTAATATCCAAAAAATAAAAATTACTTACTCCTAGTTTCATAATCAAAAATAACAATTTGTTGATAACCCCAATTATCTTCTTCTTTATTTTCTTCATCATCTTTTTTATCTTTTCCCTTTCTTCTCAATTTTAAATTTTCTTTTTTAACATCAACAGGAGTAACAATAATTTTTTGTTGTAATTTATTATTCTTATCTCCTTCTCTAATAATATCTTTAGCCCCATCTCTATTTTTAAAATTAATAGGAATTCTCTTAACATCTAAATTAGGATGTTTATCTAAATATTCTAAATCAACATTAATAATTTTTCTATCAGTATTATTTTTAAAAGACAATCTTTCTTTTGGTCCAGCATCAACTCTAAAAAAAGTAGAATCATTACTCATAACTTTTTGAACAGTCCAATTATAATAAGATAAATCAGTTGGTTTTGGCAATAAAGGTTTTCCTTCTTTAAATACTCCTTCCATATCATCACTTTTTAATCTTTCTCTATAATCAATATATGCTGAAGTCTCTTTACCTTTTTTATCTTTATATCTTATAAATATTATTGTGCTTTTTCTACCATTTCTTACTTCACTTTCTCTTTCTTGTAATTGATCTAAAAATGAACCTTTTTTATAATTCATATTTAAAGAAAATAATGGCCTTTCTTTTGAATCATCTTCTCTGTTTAATAATTCTATTTCTCTTTTTTTTCTATCAAAATCTGCTTTACTTCTTATTTCTCCTTTGTTTACTGCATATAATTCTTTTACGTCACGTGCTAGTTCTTCGTCTTCTAAATATATTAAGTCTTCTTTTGTTACGAAACGATCTAAGTAGTCTGCGTAGGTTTTTATTTTTGATATATCTTCATAATTTTCTAAGTCGTCATCCATTTTTTTTTTTTTATTTTGGGTTTTTTTATTGAAAGTTATAAGAATAATAATTATTATTTTTTAATTTTTTATTTTTTTTGTTTTTTTTTTTATTTTTTTTTTTATTTTTATCAAAAAAAAATTTTAAATATTAAACAAAAAAATTT